>Ga0307509_10004663_pt1 | contig 19581 bp, 16 predicted proteins | sample 10_EM_MG_FD_202245 | JGI IMG/M metagenome (GOLD analysis project Ga0307509, IMG submission 202245) | Populus trichocarpa ectomycorrhiza microbial communities from riparian zone in the Pacific Northwest, United States - 10_EM | ecosystem: Host-associated > Plants > Roots > Unclassified | place...
GGGATGTTGGGATTGATGTCCGCTCGTTCCAATAGCCGCCCCACCATTCCCTCATATCCGCCCTCAGCAGCCCACCAAAGGGGTGTTCGACCACATTCGGTGTCTGGAGTGTTGGGATCGGTATCCTCTTGTTCCAATAGCAGTCTTACTATTTCCTCATATCCGCGCTGTGCAGCCCACCAGAGAGGTGCTCGACCATATTTGGTGTCTGGGATGTTGGGATTGATGTCCGCTCGTTCCAATAGCCGCCCCACTATTCCCTCATATCCACCCTCCGCAGCCCACAAGAGGGGTGTTCGACCATATTTGGTGTCTAGAGTGTTAGGATTGATACCCTCACATTCCAATAGGAATTTTACTATTCCCTCATATCCACGATGTGCAGCCCACCAGAGGGGTGTTCGACCATATTCGGTGTCTGGGACGTTGGGATCGATGTCCGCTCGTTTCAATAGCCACCCCACTATTCCCTCACATCCGCCCTCCGCAGCCCACCAGAGGGGTGTTCGACCACATTCGGTGTCTGAAGCGTTGGGATTGATATCCCCTCGTTCCAATAGTAACCTTACAATACCCTCATGCCCGTCCCGAGCAGTCAGCCAGAGCGGTGACCGACCGTATAAGGTGTCTGGAGTGTTGCGATCGATATCCTCTCGTTCCAATAGTAACCTGACTATTCCCACATGCCTGCTCTCGGCAGCCAACCAGAGCGGTGTTTGACCAAGTAAGCGGTCGGGAGTGTTGAGATCGATATCCTCTTGTTTCAATAGTAACCTCACTATTGCCTCACACCCACCCTGTACAGCCAACCAGAGCGGGGTTCGATCGAATAATTTGTCGGGAATGTTGGGTTTGACAGCTCCCTGTTTCAATAGCAAGTTTACTATTCCCTCATGCCCGCCCTCTGCTGCCCACCAGAGCGGTGTTCTACCATCCGATATGTCTGCAGCGTTGGGATCGATATCCACTCGTTTCAATAGCAGCCCCACTATTCCCTCGTACCCGCTCATCGCAGCCAACCAGAGGGGTGTTCGACCATGTAAGGCGTCGGGAGTGTTGAGACCGATATCCTCTTTTTTCAATAGTAACCTCACTATTCCTTCACACCCACCCTCTACAGCCAACCAGAGCGGGGTTCGATCGGATAATTTGTCGGGAATGTTGGGTTTGGGATCCCCCTTTTTCAATAGCAAGCTTACTATTCCCTCATGCCCGCCCTCTGCTGCCCACCAGAGCGGTGTTCGACCATCCGATATGTCTGCAGCGTTGCGATCGATATCCTCTCGGTTCAATAGCAGCCCCGCTATTCCCTCATACCCGCTCATAGCAGCCAACCAGAGGGGTGTTCGCTTATTTAAGGCGTCGGGAATGTTGGGTTTAACATCCTCCCGTTTCAATAGCGACTCCACTATTCCCTCATATCCGCCTTTCGTAGCCAACCAGAGTGGTGTTCGACCGTATTCGGCGTCTGCGGCGTTGGGATGGACATCATTCTCCCCCAATAGTATGTCCACGACGTCCCCATGCCCCCCTGCAGCTGCCCATGCAAGCGCCGTTCGGCCCATGATATCCCCCGCGTTAATATCCCATTTCCCCATCTTCAGTAAATCAATAACCACTTCACTGATCCCCACGGATGCCGCTCCATGGAGCCCTGTAAAGGCCTTAGGGGTGAGGGTCTCGGGGATCCAGTCCCAAGAATCTGGCTGCTTACAATTATGTAGAAAGAGAAGGGGAGAGGATATATGCTCTTCAAACCCATCCAGTAGCTGGAGCGCAAGCTGTGTCGCACTCTTAGTCTTCTCCCTCCTCAGGTGCTTTCCCCAATAACAAGAAGCATATCCAACAAGGGGGAGCCCGGACGGCAACGAACTGAGACTTGGCGATAGTTCTCGGACACACTTGGAATTAAGGTGCGTCAAACAAACCTCCGCTATCATCGAGTGTGGACTATGAAATATGCTCGGATGCTTCGATAAATACTCTTGTAAAGTGGAATGGACAAGGCGAGCAGTAGAGGAGGATTCCTCAACTGTGATAAGCCCCAAAGCACCCCCCAAGATGGTTCCAATTCCGGGGATGTTATCCAGATCCAGATCTGTGGATCCCACACCTACTCCTAAGGCGTGGCATAGCTCGCTAGTGTGCAATGGTCGCTCTGAATATGTTATCCACATCAAGGCTTCCATCCCAAGTCTAGATCTCTCGCCCTTCTGCGCTTTTATCCTTTCAAGGGTCGCGTCGTAGGCGTCCTCTAAATGATTGCCCTTGGTCATCTCGTTCAACTTTTTCCTTCTCGTAGAGATGGTAGCCTCTTTCAAGATAGCCTTGATGGTTAGTGAAATTACGAGGAATCTACAGACCTTGGTTAGTTAATCTAAGGTTATTCGTGGAGTGAGAATTGGGGGCGCTTCTACGCACATTTCCGAGATTTTTTCCGGGATAATTCTCAGGATATCGGCCCGCAAATCATCAGACATTGCTCCACGCTCGGGATCCTTCTCCAACTCCTTCTCCAGATATATTTTTACGTCATGCGTCTTCGGGCTAATGGGTACTGTGACGCCAGTGGCGAAATATCCTTTAACCTCAGCTTCAACTTGAGGCCTCCCCGTAAGAAATATCCGTGTCTTCGGTGACTCCCGGAGGATATCCTTCAGTAACTCAAGAAGCTCCAGGAGATGCTCATGAAGGCACTCATCCAACGCATCAATACAGATAAACACTCGCGGTAAAGTGGTAAGAGCCTGCTTCAGTATCCGCACAATATCTGGAAGTCGTAGTCCTCGACCGCCAACCTTCTCCTTCGCCTTTTGAAATTCCTTTCGCACGCCTTCCACCTCCTCCTCTCTAACCAACAGCTGCTTAAGGATGGCTCCCATAATGTTGATAGCCGTCTGTTCCTGTTGGTTGTAGTCGCAGTAGAACATCGCTACTTTTCTGTCTTCTTCCAAAGGCCCATCGCACAAGTCATCGATCACTAAGGAACTAATTTGCTAACCATCAGCAATAATTGATACTCGCTCCCATGAACCAGGAACTCACCTTAAATACGTCTTCCCCACCCCCGGATGCCCGTAGCAAAATAGGACCGCCTTATCTGCTCCACCTTCATTACCCCTCCACTCCCTCCACTCCTTTGTTTCTAAAACCCAATTCCCCACACCATCCATCCTTTTTGTGCGCACATCCTGATGCCGCCCCCTGGAGTTCAATGGACCGAGCCACTTCATAATTTCTGGGTTCCCATCGGCTATAAGTTAGCATTGTTCACGATTATGTTCTCGATATGAGTAGTAGTTATGTTACCGGATTTGACATTACTGTCCTCGATCTCGCTCCGATATGTGTTGTTCATGGTTTCTGTGAATCGTTTGTTGAATGTAGATACGCTTAAACGCTTCAGGGAAAGGATAACTATGTAATGGCAGGGAAGTTTCAAGGAATTCCCATCAACCAGGTTGAAAAAAGGGGGGGTCGGCTCCAACTACAAAAATTACAACCAAACCATCTCCCGCTGAGTGGACGCCACGACATTGATCACGATGAGATATGAACTCAATATATCATACAAGGCTGACACTAATACTCGGGTGGAGGGGCAATCCACGCTTCAAGCGCTGCATAAAACGTAATCCAATAATCTCTCATGTAGGCTCAGTATCCCAGCGCACCCCACAGTATGTATTAATGCTAAATCATCCCATACCTCTGCGGAGAGAACATGCAATTGTCTTATCAGAAGCTATAATAACCAGTGTAGACGTACGGGAAAATACTCGTACAATGAGATGCGATCGCGATTCATGTTTTGCTCTGGATCTCCTCAGGGCATAGATAATCTGGATCCCAAAGCGCGAGTTGGTGGGGGAGGCAAAAAGCAAGTTTCGAAAGAATTGCCAGAGCCCTAAATATCGTGAACTTAGGTCTCCGGTGCGCATTTCTTTGATCCCATTCGGGACAGATGCATTCACACGGAGATTCTATCGACCAATCAGGTTGCAGGCGTTTTATTTTTATCCTTCTCCCCCAAAATTATGTGACCACTGATAGCAGCACTCGAGTGCTGGCACCAGACAATCATAGTCTCCTGGAGAATCCTTGCGAGACACTGCAAACATGCTCAACGCCTCCCGGGTAAGAATAACCCTCTATCCACCTAGGCCCTTCTCCCATTTAGAAACCCCAAAGCAGCAATTAGTGTAAAAACTCGGGTTGAATGGCGGGGCCATATGGGGCTGTGAGCATACAGTACTCGAGTAGAGGTGAGTTTATCAAGGTAGCCTGTATCATGCCCCCAGGTATCTATCTATTCAACGAAGGTGGGCAGTTGATTATTAACGCAAGGAAATGTGAGCTCTGTGCTAGGAACTGCTGGTGGAAGATGACCGAACAACGGAGGTATGATTTCTCAGAACTAACATAGCTCACAACATGAAAGATGGCAGACAGCCGACCCCTGACCTTTGACTATGTCAACTAACCCTTAACGGCAGGTAATCTTAAACAAACGCAAACAAGAGAAAATACGATAGAAAATTCCAAGCACTCTAGGACCGTATAAATATCATGATCTAAATAATTTAGCCGGTAATTCTCCACGGCCTCCCACGTCACTACCGTATGATACTTTCCCATTGCAAAGGTTTCTGGAAAAGTGGGCATTGGCTCGGGGCTAACTTTGGTGTGCCACATTTCAGGAGTTCCTCGGCAATGCCAAAGTACTCGTACTTTGAGTTTTGTCAATGGGGGAATTAAGGGTCGCTCACCGGTAGACGATAGAGCAAGAGAATTCACGTGGGACTCGGGAACTACGGTATGTAAGAAGGATATGAAAATGTAACTTCCACCTATTAAACTTCAACGGAAGGGGATACGATTGCAAGACGAGTGACGAGCGGTGAAACGAAACGAATGCCAAGCAACTCACAACGAAAACGATCGTACACTCAAGTGCAGGGGAAATATCTTTTCACTAACAGGCTCTCGCTCAACAACTCCACGGTGCTGTATCTCGGTGCTCTCTAACTAACTGGCGAAGACAGGAGTATATATCAACAGCACCCTATGCTCCTCATGAGCTACCGTGCTGCTCCATATGAGTCTTCCTTTCCATCATGAGCACACCCTGCTAACAAAAAGAAAACAAAACCTTCCGGCCTCCGGGCTCCCAGCCCTTTCACGCTGACCTTACAGTGCTTCCGCTTTTCTCCCGGCTCTCCCGAAAGCTGCACGATCCCAAAACGATCGCGCATTCCTGCATTTGCAATGCTTTCTCGAACCTATCGTACAAACAAGACTCGCCCGAAGCCGAACCGTATGCCCGAAGCCAAAGCAAATGCCCGAAGCCAAAGCGAGTCTCCGGAGACAAACCCATGCCCGGATCCTCAGCGCATACCGGATAGCAAACCTATGCCCAAAGCCGGAGCCATATGCACGGTTCCTCAACGCATATCCGAAGCCACAAACAAGCGCGCTCCCGGAAGCTAACTAAACAAAGGAAGTATCAAGAGAGTATGGCGAATAGCACCATTTCCAACACCACCACTGTCACTTCGTGCTGCTTGTTCACACTCTATCTAAAACTAAACGGAAAGGATAGGAATATACTGGAGTAAGTAAAACACAAATACCACGTCCTGACCCTTCCATGGATCACTACACCTATCTCTATATTTTCCCCACAGGCGACTTAGGTTGGCTTACCTCAGGATTATAATGCTATAGGGTTGCGCAAGCCTAGAGGGGTAGTCTCTCCCTAACTTTATAGCTTAAATAAAATTTATTAAACTTCACATGTCCTTATTCCTCCAGATACTCTTGTGATAACGAAGGAAAGACATGTCGGTATAATCTATTATTGAACAATCTCCCATACCCGAACCATCAGCAAAACACCTGAACGATTTATGACAGTCCCGCAACTATTCTATCAAAACTAAGCACATCCGGCCAACAAATTTGTGGAAATTAGCAGATTCCCGTAGCTGCCCTAGACCCCTATACTGGTAGTCGTCAGTAGTGATGGTGTGATAATCCCAGCAGTATCATAGAATGCTGTATTATATGGAAAGCACGGATCAGCGTACCCGTAAAAACCGAAATAATTGAGAATCTCGCTCAGACGTTGGAGTTGCCTCTCCTAGTAAGGTCTGTGTCTCAAGTGAGGGCTGTTCCCCCCCTAATCCAAAGCCGGAAATTCTGGGCGTCCTAGCGCCATTCTCAATTATTTCGGTTCTTACTGTAGGCGGCGAGAAGGAAGCTCACAAGGTATGGAGGAACACTGAAGTGTGGACGTTTGAACTTTTTAGGAAACGGAAGGATGCGTAGGATTATATATGCAGAAGCTTTCACAACTTAAGTAGCCGTTAGCTGACAACCTCCATAAATGAATACCGTATACACCTCGACATGCCTCTCTTATCATCGCGCCTACAGTAAAAACTCGAATAAACGGGCCATGTGCTAGGACGTTGGAGTTGCCTCTCCTAGTAAGGTCTGGCATTTTTTTCTTTTTTATTTGTCTCGGAGGTGGGATTTTTGGTGTTTTTTTTCCGCCCTTATTACACAGGAGGGAATTTTGGACTACAAGTACAGTACATGGCACATGGTCCGTTTATTCGAGTTTTTACGGTATTTGATCGTGCCACTGCCTCCATCGGGCAGACTGTTAACACTTACGGATCCCAAAAGCATCCGGAAACCTCGGCACGGCTTGGCTTAGAAAACGCCAAGCTTTTTTGACACTTTTAGAAATATACCGGTACGGTACCGTACTCGAGTACCGTACACGAGTTAGTTGACGCTAGGTGTGTTCATAGATTACCGTATTCTAGGAAAGGCTATTGGTACCCGGCATTTTATACTGCCTATAAACATTTTTTTAAAACAGTATGATAGATAGCAGGTGAAGATGCCTGTAAAAAATAGAGGAAGAGGCTCCTTTTTATTTTTAGATTTTTTAGATTTTAGGGCAATTGTTTGTCCCTTCTCTGTGTCTAGGGAGCCGGTCTCCTGAGAAGGGATTGTTGTTACTTGCATATAAATTTAGATAGTGGTTTGGCAAAGACGTGGGACTGACGGCATTGTGGCTGAAGCCTCGATCGGCGTAAGTTTTGTCACCGAGTCTAACCTAAAGAAACGAGAGAGGGAGAAGGTTGCCGGTAAGTTACTCTGCAGATTTGACTGATCTGCTGAATGTGCTCTTCAAAGTAGATCGACGGCTACAATGAAACGGCAATGGCGAAACGAAACGCCAAGAGTTCACACGACGAACACGATCGCACAACTCGGTGTGGAGAAGCTCTCTGCGACAGCATCGCCCCTAACTAACTAACCGTAATGACAGATAGAACCGCAACACAACCCCCCCCTATCCTCCCATAGCTACCGCGCATCTCCATGATTCCGGATATCTCCCCTCCCACTTTCTCGCTTCCGTGCTAACAAGGGCTAACAAGGGAAAGACAAACTCCCATAACCTCCGGGCGTATAGCCTTTGCGCGTCCGACTCTTTTACGCCTCCCTTACAGCTCCCGGCGGATGCATCGATCCAAAACTCAAGCGCATTCCTGCAGCCTCAATGCTTTCCCGAAAGCCAAACCGCTTCCAAAGCCAAAGTGCGTCCCCGAAGCTAAGCAAACGCGTTCCTAGGAACTATCCGAACAACAAAGCGATTATCATGAGGCATGCCGAGCAGCATCTCGCGATTTCCAACATGAGCGGGGGGAGAGGAAACAAGACATTGAGTGCATCCGGAAGCTTGCATGAAATGTAAGGTGAGTTTATCCCTCCAAAAATTGGTGGCATCCCTCGTTCTCTTAAATACGGTATCTAAAACACCCAGAGAAAAAAAACAAGCTGAGGCAGGTCAACAATCAATCCATTTCCCGTCGCTATGCCAATTTTTATGAATCTATCCGCCGTCGCAGTTATCCGTTCAGCCTGCGAGGAGTTTTTGTCGTTCCCCGAGGTTTGGGCAAGTTCAGTAGAGACACTCCCTGTCAACACTGCCATGACTGAGCGCGCGATCCGGTCACGGATGGTGGGGGCCAGCCGGCAGTGGGGGCCGAGAGGTATGCGCGTTATCAGCGAGTGACTTGTGGCACATGGCAGGTATAGCTGATTGCAAATAGGTCCCACTAACACTGCTGTTTGTCACTGGAGGTTAGGGGAGAGAGGGGGACGGCATTGCAGAATTTCTTTCAGCTTGTTCCGTAGATCATATTATCGAAAAGCCATAATCTTTGATATTACACATTATGAGTCGTAGAATACTGGGGGGTCAAAGAAGGAGGTATGATACATTCTCATGATTGAGTATTCCAAAAGAAAAGAAAACGTAGTCTGTGGAGGAAGATGGAAAAAATAAGTCCGTAGTGATAAAAGGAGATACCGGTAGACAGTGTTGTACTATATAATTGAAAGGAAAGAAAGAAAAAGTTGAACTAGAAAAGAAAAAATAAACAAAGAGGAAAGTAGAGACCACGCACTATATTACACTACAAGACTCCCTGGGTTAATTCCTACCTAGGCTCATGTATGAACTTAGGCCTATTTATGGTACAAAGACCAGCAAAGCTTTTGCCCACATCTATTCCGTAAGTATCATCTAGCTATCATCTATAAAACGATAGAAGTAGGAGTGAAATGGCTGACAAGGAAGGTTGAATGAGACTAAGAAAATAGAGGAGAAAAAATAAGGAGGAAATAATGATGAAGGAACGAATAGTGATTCCGTAGAGGGGTCGGGTCGAGAGAGAGAGGGGTTTAGGCGGTGGAGGGCATGTCGGTGGGATAAGCCGGTCGACGCTCTCGGGTGAGTCAGATCGGTTAGGCAAGGGGTATTCCGGGACTTGGGGGATACTAGTATCCGATGGGATGGGATGGGAAGGCTTAGGCTTAGGGAATAACTTCGCAGTTCCTGTATGTCCCCAGAACGCAGCTAACTCAAAGGCAGTTTCGTTATTGAGGCCGCGTATGTCGGGATTGATATCTTCTTGTTCCAATAGCAACTTTGCTACTCCCTCATGCCCACCCCCCGCGGCCCACAGGAGTGGTGTTCGACCATATAAGGTGTCTACAGCATTCAGATTGATATCCGCTCGTTCCAATAGCAGCTTTACAACCCGCTCATGCCCACCCTTGGCAGCCCATGAGAGGGGCGTTTGGCCGGATCCGATGTCTGCAACGCCGGGATTGATATCCTCTCGTGCCAACAGGAGCCTGACTACTCCCTCGTGCCCGCCCTCCGCAGCCCGCGAGAGTGCCGTTTGCCCATATTCGATATCTGCAGTATTGGGATTGATATCCTCTTGCTCTAATAGCAACTTTACAATTCCCTCATGCCCGCCCCCCGCAGCCAGCCAGAGCGGTGTTTGGCCATAGTCGGTATCTGCAGTGTTGGGATGGATATCCTCTCGATCCAACAGCATCTTTACTACTCCCTCATGCCCACCCTGCGCGGCCCACCAGAGTGGTGTTCGGTTATGCCAGATGTCTGCGGTGTTGGGATTGGTATCCCCCCGCTCCAGTAGCAACTTAACTATTGCCTCATGCCCGTGCTCCGCAGACCACGAGAGTAGTGTTCGATTATGCTGGATGTCCGCAGTGTTGGGATTGGTGTCCGCTCGTTCCAATAGCAACTTTACTATTCCCTCATATCTGTCCCCCATGGCCCACCAGAGTGGTGTTTGGTTATACAAGATGTCAGGAGTGTTGGGGCTGGTATCAGCCCGTTCCAGTAGCAACTTTACTATTCCCTCATGCCCGCACCCCGCAGCCCACGAGAGTGGTGTTCTGCTACACCGGATGTCCGGAGTGTTGGGATTGGTATCCTCCCGCTCCAGTAGCAACTTTACTATTCCCTCATGCCCGCGCTCCGCAGCCCACGAGAGTGGTGTTCTGTTATTCCGGATATCCGCAGTGTTGGGATTGGCATCCTCTCGTTTCAATAGCAACTTTACTATTGCCTCATGCCCGCGCTCCGCAGCCCATAAGAGTGGCGTTTGGTTATACCGGATGTCCGCAGTGTTGGGATTGGTATCCTTTCGCTCCAGTAGCAGCTTTACTATTGCCTCACTCCCGCGCTCCGCAGCTAACAAGAGTGGCGTTTGGTTATGCCAGATATCCGCGGCGTTGGGATTGGTGTCCTCTCGTTCCAATAATAACTTTACTATTCCTTTATGCCCGCTCTGCGCAGCCCACAAGAGTGGTGTCCGGTTATGCAGGATGTCCGCAATGTTGGGATTGGTGTCCTCTCGTCCCAATAATAACTTTACTATTCCCTCATACCCACGCTCCGCAGCCCACGAGAGTGGTGTTCGACCATATTGGGTGTCTGCAGCGTTGAGATGGATATCCTCTCGCTCCAATAGCATCTTTACCACTCCCTCAAATCCGCACTGGGCAGCCCACAATAGTGTCAGATCATATTCAGTATCTGCGGTGATGGGATTGATATCCTTCCGTTTTAATAGCAAATTTAATACTCCCTCATGCCGGCCCTCCGTGGCCCACCAGATTGGTGTTCGGTTATGCCTGATGTCCGCGAGGTTGGGGTTAGTACCCGCTCGTCCCAGCAGCAACTTTACTATTCCCACATGCCCGCGCTCCGCAGCCCACGAGAGTGGTGTTCGATTATCCCCGGTTTCCGCAACGTTGGGATTGATGCCCTCTCGTTCTAATAACAACTTTACTATCCCCTCATACCCACCCTCCACAGCCCACGAAAGTGGTGTTCGCCCATGGACGGGGCCCGGAGTGTTGGGATTGATATCCTCTCGCTCCAACAACATCTTCACTACTACCTCATCCCCGCCCTTCGCAGCCCATCCAAGTGGCGTTTGACCATATCTGGAGTCTGGAGTGTTGGGATTGATATCCTCTCTCTGCAGTAGCAGCTTGACTATCCCCCCACGCCCAGCCTCCGCAGCCCACGAGAGCGGTGTTCGCCCACAGAGGGTGTCCACAGTGTTGGGATTGGTACCCTTGCACTCCAATAGCAGCTTTACCATTGCCTCGTGCCCGCCCTCCGCAGCCCACCAGAGCGGGGCTCGACCATATATTGTGTCTGCAGTGTTGGGATGGATATCCTCTCGCTCCAGTAGCATCCTTGCTACTCCCACATGCCCGCGCTGCACGGCCCACAAGAGTGGTGTGTGGTTGTGCGGCTTGTCTGCAACGTTGGGGTTGATATCCTCTCGTTCTAATAGCAACTTTATTATTCCCTCATACCCCCCCTCCGCGGCCCACGAGAGTGGCGTTCGCCCACAGATAGTGTCTGCGGTGTTGGGATTAATATCCTCTCGCTCCAATAGCATCTTCACTACTCCCTCATGCCCGCCCTTGACAGCGCATTCGAGTGGTGTTCCACCATATTGGGTGCCTGGAGCGTTGGGATTGACACCTTCTGGCCCTAATAACCTCTTTAATGCTTCCCCATTCCCGCCCTCCGCAGCCCACGAGAGAAATCTTTTCTGATAGACGGTGTCTGCACTGTTTGGATTGATATCTTCTTGCCCCAATAACATCTTTACGACTCCTCGATGGCCGCCCCCTGCAGCCCACGAGAGTGGTGTTCGATTGTACCAGATGTCCGCGATGTTGGGATTGATATCCACTCTCTTCAATAGCATCTTTACTATTCCTTCATAACCGCCCTCCGCAGCCCACGAGAGTGGCGTCCGACCATATTCGATGTCTACAGTGTTGGGGTTGATATCTTCTCGCTCCAGTAGCCTCTTTGCAGTTCCCTCATTCCCGCCCTTCGCAGCCCACCCGAGTGGTGCCCGGCCATATTCGGTATCTGCAGTATTGGGATTTATATCATTCCGCTCCAATAGCATCTTTACTATCCCCTCATGCTCGCCCTTCGCAGCCCACCAGAGTGGTGTTCGAACATATCCGGTATCTGCCGTGTTGGGATTGGTACCCCCCCGGTCTAATAGTAACTTTACTATTCCCTCATGCCCATCCTTTGCCGCCCACCAGAGTGGTGTTCGACCATAAGTGTCTGCAGTATTGGGATTGAGATCCTCCCGTTCCAATAATATCTTCACTACTCCGTCATGCCCACCCTTCGCAGCCCACCAGAGTGGCGTTCGACAGTATTCGGTGTCCGCGGCGTTGGGATTGACCCCCTTCAACTGTAATAGTATCCGTACGACATCCTCATGACCTCCGACAGCTGCCCCTGCCAGGGCCGTCTGGCCCATAATATCTCTTGCGTTAATATTCCATTCTTTCTCGGCCAATAGATTAGCAACTATCTTCCCGATCCCGAGAGATGCGGCCCCATGGAGCCCGGTAAAGCCCTTAGGGGAACTGCTCCTATCAAAACTCAGCCTCCACCAATATATATCTTTATAATGATGTAGCCAGAGTAGCTGAGAAGATATGTGCTCTTCGAATCCAATTAGAAGCCCGAGCGCAAGCGGAGTCACACTCCCCGTTCCTCCCCTTCCTATGTGCTTGCCCCAATAACAAGAGGCGTATTCAACAAGGGGGACTGTCGCCGGGGCCGAACGGAGGGTTGGCGAAAGTTCTCGGACACACTGAAATTGGAGGTACGTCAAGCAAACTTCTGCTATTATCGAATGTGGACTTTGGAACAGGTCTAGATTGTTGGACAAATATTCTTGCAAAGTGAAGTGGACAAGCCGGACGGTAGAGGTAGATATCTCGATCGTGATAAGTCCCAAAGAAGACCCCAGGATAGCTCGAATTTCAGGAACATTCTCGCGGTCTAGATCTGTGGATTCTTTCTTTACTCCTAAAGCATGGCATAGTTCGCTAGTGTGTAACGGTCGCTCCGCATTCGATACCCACATCAATGCTTCCATCCCGAGTGTGGATCTACCCCCCTTCTGCGCCTTCATCCGTTCTAGAGTTGTCGCGTACACATCTCCCAAATGATTGCCCTTGGTCATCTCGTTCAATTTTTGCCTTCTCGCGGAGATGGTAACCTCTCCCAGGATAGCGTCGATGGTTAGCGAAACAAGGAGGAATCTACAGACCACGGTCAGTCAAAATAAGATCGTGAGTCATGAAGTGGGGGTTATAGATAGTACGACCCACATTTCAGAGATTTGTTCTAGAATAGTTTTCTGGATATCTGCTCGCAAGCCATCGGACATCGCATAGTCCTCGGTATCCATCTCCAATTTCTTTTCCAAATATATTTTTATGTCTTGTGTCTTGGGACTTATAGGTACTATAACACTAGTGGTGAAATATTTTGTAATCTCGGCCTCAACCTGCGGCCTCCCGGTCAGGAATATCCGTGCCCTCGGTGATACCTGGAGGATATCCTTGAGGGACTTAAGAAGCTCCAGTAGATGCTTAGGGAGGCACTCATCCAAGGCATCAATACAGATAAAAACCCGGGGTAATGCAGTAACAGCCTGCTTAAGCATCTGCACAATATCCTGAAGTCGCAACCCACGACCGCCGACCTCTTTTTTCGCCTTTTGAAATGCCGACTGCACATTCTCCAGCACCTCGCCTCTGACTATGAGCTGCTTAAGAATGGCTCCCATGATGTTGGCGGTCGTGTGCTCCTTTTGGTCGCGGAAGTCGCAGTAGAACATCGCGACTGCAATGTTTTCCTCGTAAGGTCTATCGCACAGGTCATCGATCACTAACGAACTAATGTTACTGACTATCAGCGATAATTTCTACTTCTGGATGAACAAGGAACTTACCTCAGAAACGTTTTCCCCACTCCCGGATTCCCGCGGCAAAATAAGACAGCCTTATCCGTTCCAGCTCCATTCGTCCTCCACTCTCGAAACTCGTTTGTTTCTAAAAGCCAATTTCCTACACCATCGAGCCTGTCGGTACGCACATCCTGATGCCTTCCCCGGGGGTCCAGTGGCGAGAGCCACTGCATAATTTCCGGGTTCTCATCGGCTATAATCTTGTTCACAGTGACGATGTTATGACTATTCGTTACGTTATTGCAGTTAGTATTGCTGTTGCCGACCGTGTTCTGATATGATGTGTGCTTCATGGTGCGTCCAAAGTGTTCGTCGAGCGTATATATGCTATCGCGATAGCTATGGTAGTGATACGGGTATTGGAGGATCTGTTGGATTTGCGCCAGCCAGATTAAAAAATAGGAGGGGGTGCGACCCAAGCAGCTGAACTCATAATCCGATCAGCTTCCACCAAGTACTCGAGTAAGCAGTGGAATACCGGTATCTAATTATGGCTGTGAGACACCACCCTTGAGCTGATCTTTGTACTGGTAACCTACCGTACTGTACTCGTACTTGTACTAGGCGATTTTTTAAGTATTCGGAATGGGAAAAGATGGTTTACCCGATCCTGGTATAACTTAAACCAGTTACTCATAAGTGAGACCTCCGGCCTATTTACCTGTATGGTAGTTACTATCCCTAGAAAAGCTATTTCACCACGGGTTGGTCCCTGAAGGGGAATAGTGGCTACCTTAAGAAGTATGGCCTACTTATGAGTAACTACCTTAAGTTATACAAGGGTGGAGTAACTCATATTTTCCCATTCCGAATACTTAAAAAATCGCCTAGTATAATCCTCCTAATCACAGGCAAGAAGTGCTAGGGTATGAACGTGGATGATCGGACAGACAGGGATTAAAATATATGGGGATACATAGATCTTTAATCCCTGTCTGTCCGATCACCCACGTCCATGCCCGAGTACCTTTTCAGCCCAAGGGATACCAAGCATTGAAATGAGGAGCGGCTGTGAAACCTGCAATCACAGGTAAACCCTGAAAGGCTTAGTTCTGACTATAAAGAGTTAGCGCCTGGAGTTTTATTACGATTTTGCGATTAAGCAAGGCGACCGCATTTTCTGGCAAAACCTCTTTTACGCGAGGAGGTCGAAAGAAAGTGTGGCGAAATACAGGAGCCCCTTCGGCTGCGGCGCTGTAGGGAGTAACCTAGGGTAGGATTTTCACGAATATTTACTCCATTTCGAGGAATAACTAACCGGGAAAAGTTACAAGTACTTTGTGCGAAATCCTGACTTACAAGTGCCAGGCCAGATGTTTTCGCACACACCACTTTGTGACCTCACCAATTTTCTAATAATTTTTGCTGGTCAGCCACTTTGGTGTGTGGGAAAACATTTTTTTTATTTATAAACTTTTTCCATTTCGGGCACTCATGCTACTCTAAAGCGTATGGCCACAATCTAAGCCCCTACAGCCCACTCCCAGGCCTTGACATAACCGGCTTCATGAAATCCCCCTCAACTCAAGCCCCAACAAGTGCCAGATACCCCCCATCACTGGACTTTGGCGCCAGCCTTCCGAGCCAACATACTGATCCGAGAGCCCATGCGCTAAATCAAAACTCAAGCCCTCAAAGAAATCAATCCACCCCACACAATCCTCAACACAAACAAACGAAAACCCCAAAACCCAAACATATCCCTCCTCCCGAGTCATAGATACAATGGCAGACGTACAAAACAAAAGAAACATCCGCATATCCAGCCGTCGACCCTAACCCTCCTTTCCCAGTTACCACTCACAACAATGAAAACATCACATGAGACGCATACACGGTGGGGTGGACCTGTGCCTTTCTGACTCGCCCATACCATACCAAACTAACTGAACGGAGGCCCTAAATACCCCCGCCCCAGAGGCCTAAACCCCTGTCTCGGGTATGAGCCCGGAACAAAAGGAACTCCACCGTTGCCGGCAAAACCCCTACCTCGTCCCCTCCCCACAACCGGACCCACACCAAACCTAGGACCAACATGCCCCCTAGGCCCAGTCGGCACCCCAGATGCCACCCCACCCCTTCCCTCCGCCGACCCTCTTGGACCCAACGGTGCTTTCACAACCGCCAAATCCTCAGCCACCTCCAAACTCCCACCATCCTCATCCAACCTCCTCTTCTTAACTCCCCCCGGCAGCCTCACCAAAGCCACTGAAACCTCCTCTTCCTCATCATCCTCAACCGACACCGCCACCACAGTGCCAGCCACACCTGACACCAACACGTCCTCATCCCCAAACGCCACAATGTGGCTCACCATCACGGGGTCTGGGACCCCAGTCTCCTCTTCCTCATCAGCCACACCCCTCTCGGGCACAGCCACCTCCTCTTTCCTCTCCTCCCTCACCCGCTCCTCCAAGACCTCACCAAGCTGCAACTCCAGCTTGTGATTCCTCTTTGACAACACCGAAACGTGATGCCGAAGCCTCGAAACCTCCTTCTCCAACTCCAGAACTCTTTCCAGAGCCTTCACCGTAATCAAACCCGATTTGGCAACCTTGGTCGCCGAAAAAGATGTAGAACCTCGCTTAGCCATATTAACCGATAGTGGGTAGGTCGGTAAGGATGAGGAACGATAAGGATGAGATGGAAGAGATAAATCTATCTTCCAAACGATGAAAATCTAATGAGGAGGAAGCTCAGAAGATAAAGACTTGAGGCTATCGTAAGATGGGTCCCAAGGAACGCGATTGGTCAAAAACCGAAAATGTGACGTGTCACTGAAGTAATAATTTCAATGACTGTGGTTGTATCAGACGTGGTGGTTGTGTGCGAAAACATTTTTTTTTTTTTTTTTTTTTTTATCAAGCTTTTCGATTAACTAGCTTACAACAACTAATAACAAAAGAAACCCCATCAACCGCTAGCAACACTAAGAGCCTTTTTCTAGCATTAAGTCTGTTTGACTCTGAACCCAAAGCAGCCTCCACGCTACAAACTCCCGAATGTCCCCACAATGAGCCCACAAAGAACCGGCAATATCGCCTACCAAACAAAAGAGATGAAACATCGCCTTACAACAGCAAAGTGGTGGGACCTCTAGAGAGGCCGCAACTGAATACCTACTGCGTACTCCGAATGTCCCCTCGTGCCCAGTAAAAAAAAAAACTCCTAAACCAACTTCCTTTTGCACTTCTTGCAAAAGGATCCTATCGCCCCCTTCATTACCCGGCACGTGTTGCAATACCCCATCTGCTCCACCTCCGTCGCCTTCAACTTTCCCAAACCCGCCGCCCAGTCCAAGTCCGCCTTTGTCCCCTTCTTAGGAGCAGAAGGCTCCCCAAACAGAGACCCTCTCTCCCACTTCACCCCACTCGAAAATCCCACCTTTTTGTAACAAACCAACCTTCCGTGAAGGTGTTCGTAACGGGAAACGACTATCTCACTATCATAGGCTATCGACATAGCCTACGTAGTTTGCTTCGTCTATCGTTATAGACTAACATCGTGGGTTCGTAGTAGGTATGGTGATCGTAGGAAGTCCTATCGTGTAGGAATAGAGCACTCGCATACAAGCGAGGTAACATAGAGATAAGGGTATTAGGTATCTCGAACATATTGCACCTATGGAAGGTCACTGTCAATGGGCTTGGCCCGTGCCCCAGTATCTGAGTGGTAAATTACTTAGATGGTTGCGTGAAGATCCTATATCTACGGCCCGTCGCGATCCTTTATATAGGCCTCTTCCCGCAACGACCCTGACCCTGGTGACTCATACCTATGAGTCACACGATCATGACTCATAATGAGTCATACTCGAAATCCATCAGATGACTCCTATGAGTCACTGCGCAACATGCCATAAACCAATCATAAAACATAAAACATATCAGGTGCGCAAAGCGCGTCACCTGCGTGGAACTCGTGACTCATAAAGTGAGTCACGCGCGAAAGTCATTACATCATTATGACTCACAATCGTGAGTCATAGAAACATTAACCAATCATAACATAACGATGACACGCAAGTGCGAGTCATGTGAGAACTATGAGTCAACTGACTGCATAGCGTGAAACATAAACATACCTTATGACTAGTAACTACTAGTCATGTGAAATCTACCTTGCTTAGTCACGATTTGTGACACTTTTCCTCTTTCTCCTCCTTCCTCGGCGCTCCAGTCTCTACCCCCTTCCCCTTCCCCGCCCCCGTCACCCTCTCCACCTTCTCCTCCTATCTCTTCTCCGACGCGATCGATTTCTCCTCCTCCTCCTCTTCACCCCCCATGAACGCCTCTACCAGGCCGAACACTTGCTCAACTCGCCTCCTATTGGCATCAAGGACACCTTTCACCTGACGCCACCAATCCACCTTCCTCACAGGCTTTACAGCTAGGAACCGCCGGATCGAGCACCATCGGCCAGGCAACCACATCCCCGAGCGAAACAGACCATCCACACTCTTCCCACCTCTTACCAACGCCAATACCGTTGACGAAGTCTTCCCCTCTTTCATCCGCCGGTCCCGTTCCGCATCGTCGACCAACCAACGACTACCCTCACAACTCACAATCCCCAACCGACCCAACTCGGCCACCACTCCTTCCACCCCAACCAACCACGCCACACCACCCACTTTGAATCCCACCACAGGTCCTGTTCCCTGCTCCTTTTCAGGGTCAACCCGTGTTCCCACCTCTTCCTCAACTTTCCTCCTCTTTCCCTCTGCCACCTCCACCACCCTCGACAAGAGCCCAGACCCATCCCCTTCCCCTCCTCCTCTTTTCCGTCCCAGCTTGAACGGAATCGGCGAAACTGGTGTCATAGGCGTGTTCGAGCGAATCTCCGTAGACGTGATCTTCTTCGGAGTAAACGCAACCGCCGTCCTCTGTCCCCATCTGTCCAGTAGACCCTTAAGCCTACTAACCTCCTCTCCCAAATCTCGCACCTTTCTTTCCAACTCTTTCTCCTTAGCCTCCAGGCTCAGCCTCGCAGCTTTCTCTTCTGCCTTTCGTTTGCGTAGTCCTTGATTCTCAAGAACTAGCTCGGTGATCGTGTTCCCTAGGCTCAGCTCCATAGTTGCAGATAAATCGAGTCGAATGAGGCAATTGCCTTAAGGAGGGGTCTGTATTTGATTGGTCGAAAACATAAATTCCTGTTTGTGCGACAAGTCGTAATTTCAAACGCTGTGGTTGTAACGGTGACGGTGCTTGTGCGAAAACATTTTTCTTTTTTTCGATCTTTTTGATTAACTAGCTTACAACAACTAATAACAAAAGAAACCCCATCAACTGCTAGAAAATACTAAGAGCCTTTATCTAGCATCAAGTCTGTTTGGCTCGGTACTCAAAGCAGCCTCCATGCCACAAACTCCCGAATGTCCCCACAATGAGCCCAAAAGAACGGCAATATCGCCAAACTCAACCCAAGAGATGAAACATCGCCACGCCTACTGCAAAGCTGTGGGACCTCTAGAGAGGCCGCAACCTGTGTGCCTACAGAGCACCCCGAATGTCCCCTCGAGTCAAGTAAAAAGAGTGCAAGGGGGAATAGAAGAGCCCCCGCCGAAAACATCCCTCCTATATCCATCCTTCACCACTCGTGTGGCTTTCGCGCCCCCGTATGTTAGGCGGGAGCCTATCTCAAAGTCTTGCGAGATAACTCAGGCCGATAATCTTAATCGTAGACGGAGATTGTCTAGGAAGGCTCAATGTTTTAAAGTAGAGGCAGATAAAGTGATAAAGATTTTTCTAGCGTAAAAACTTATATTGATAAGATCTCTTCTCCATTGCTTGATAATGTTCAAATAGCTCGGGAGGCACCTCAATATTTATATGCCGCGTCTGGGTGGTCGCGGGCTACATCT
>Ga0307509_10004664_pt1 | contig 19581 bp, 17 predicted proteins | sample 10_EM_MG_FD_202245 | JGI IMG/M metagenome (GOLD analysis project Ga0307509, IMG submission 202245) | Populus trichocarpa ectomycorrhiza microbial communities from riparian zone in the Pacific Northwest, United States - 10_EM | ecosystem: Host-associated > Plants > Roots > Unclassified | place...
CTTCTCTAATCTCCTCGCCACCATCCTCTCCACCATCTTTCCCAGCACATCCAACAAATTTATAACCCTATAGCTACTCGGCAACCCATAATCTGGCTTATTGGGCTTCCTCATAACTATACCTATACTCCTCCTCCACCTTTCCACCACATATCCCATTCCTAAACTCCCTCTCACTATCTCCATTACTACCCTCTTACACCACCCCACTCTCCACGCCATTTTCAACACCTTCCCTCCCATCTCATTCTCCCCCGCCGCCTTCCCATCCTTCTGTTTCATCAAACACTCCTCCACCTCTTCTTCCTCTACCCCCACCTCCTCCCAAAAACCTTCCTCCTCTTGTTCCAACTCCTCCCTTTTACCCAAACCCCTCACTATCGCCCAACCTTTACCCTCATCATTTTCAACCACCCTCCCATCCTCTCCTTTTATCCCCGGAACATCCACCACAAAATCCCTATCCGTCTTTACCCACTGATAACTCTCCCTTTCTCCCAAACCTTCCAAATATTTTATCCAATGTTCCCTCCTCGCCTTCTCCACCTTTTCTTTAAACTCCTTCCTCATACTCCTCACCTCTTCCAAACCCTCCCTCCTCTCACCCCTTATCCATATTCTCTCCATTTCCTCACATCTCTTATACTCCTTCTCCAACTCATTATTCCACCATTTCTTCTTACTCTTCTTCCATTTCCTCCTTCCCCTACTCTCCTCCACTAACTCCATCAACCTCCCCTCAAACCGTTCCACCAAACTCTCCAAATCCACTCTCCTCCTAATACCTCCTCCTCTCTCTCACTCCACTCCTCCTTTTCCCCTTCCAATCTAATACCCGTTTCTAACCTTTCCCAATCCACTATCCCTCTCCGATCCTCCTCTTTCTTCACCACCACTCCCATAACCTCCACCTCCATTTCTATCGGCCTATGATCCAAACCCACTATCTATTCCCAACTCCTCCCTTTCACCTCCACCCCTCCTACATATAACCCAACATCCAACACCCTGTCACATCCCCCCTCTCTCTCCCCTCTCCTTGTCACCACCCCTCTTTCCGTCCCCAATTTCCAACCCCATTCATCCATCCAATCTACCACCCTCCTCCCTTCCACATTCTCAACCACTCCATCTCCTCCCCACCTCTCATGCCTCGCATTTATATCCCCCATAACCACACCATTCCCATCCCCTTCTACCCACTCAAAACCTCTATGTTTCCCACTCCCCACATAAACATTCCATATCTCCAACTTTCTCCCCCCACCCAACTTCAACAATAATCCTATCCTCGTCCTCTCCCTTTTAATCACCTCCCACTTTCCTTCCCACCTCTCATGTACCTTCGTACACACCACCGCTCCTTCTCCCCCCTTCAAATAACCTCTCATTCCATCCACACTTTCATAACCCTCCATACTAACCGTTTTCTCTCCTTCCAAAACTGGCACCTCCTGAAATAAATAAAAATCCACCCCCTCTTCCCTACTCCCCACACTATACATACCTCCTATACTCATCCTCACATTCGCCGACACTATCCTTATGCCCTTAACACAAACTCTTCAACCTTCCCAACTCCATCCTCACAGCCAAACAATTTCCCTCATTAGCATCCTTCATCGTGTGTCCCTCCCCACATCCACCACACTTCCTATAATGCACACAAGGTGCCCTCCACACATTGCACCTCCCACACCTGTGCTTCCATCCCGTATGTCCCACAACCCCACAAACACTACAATTCTCCCTCTTATCACACTTCCACCAACTATGACCAAAACTTGCACACTTCGTGCACCATTCCACCTCCCTCCTATTCACATACCTATTCAAACCCATCCTAACCCCATCCCATAATATACCACACTCCAGCCACTTTACTCTTTCACTCTCTCTCGCCACATGTATAATTACTCCCACATGGTCCAACCTCATCAACCTTATCTTTCCCTCATTCACCAACCATACCGGGTCCTTCATCAACTTCAAACCCACTTTCTCTTCCAACTCCACCCTCAATTCCTTCATCCTCCCCCCCCACTTTTCCACACTCACTGCCGGCATCACCATACCCACCCAACTATCCCTCGTTCTCACCCCCACCACCTTCCTCTCTACCGCTCTCTCCCACACATCTTCCCTCAAATTCTCCACCATTTCCCTTCCTCCTTCCTCCTTCAACTCCACCACAACCTTCCCCTTCTTTCCTACCACCTTCACTATATCCCCCTTCTTCAACCCCAATTCTTCCTCCATCTTCTCACTATCCCACGTTCCTACCACTCCACTCTTCTCTACCTCCGTTCCCTGCGACTCCAACACTATCTCCACCATCTTTCCTTCCCTCCTCTCCCTCTCCATCAAACTCTCCTCCACCTCCTTCTTCTCAAACTCTATCTTCTCTTCCAACTTTTCCCTTTCATCCACTCCCATAACCTCATTTCTCCCTCTCACAACCTCCCCGTAGCTCCTACCCTTACTCACCGCCACTTTTTTCTCCACCTCAATCACCCTACTCATCACCTCCGGTAACACCACCTTACTCTCCACTTTTAACTCACCTCCCCTAATTTCCTCTACCATTCTTCCCACATCCCCAATCATCTTCCTCAACTCCTTTCCCCATCTCTTCACCTCCAAATCCACCGCATAACCTCTCGCATCCTCCTCACTCTTCCCCAAAATATACCTTATCTCATCCACCTTCTCCTTCCAGTCCGTAAATTCCCTCCTCAAAGCCTTCACCTCCACCCTCGACCTTCCCAACTCCTTTCCTGTATTCACCATCCCCTCCTTCTCCCTCTGCTTCCTCTCCTCCCTCTCCCTCTTTTCCTTCCTCAAACTCTTCAACTTCCACGCCTCCAAACTATCCACACCCTCCCCATCCTCTTCACTCTCAAACAACCTCTCTCCAACCAAAGCTCTCTTCTTCATACCCTCTTCCTCCCACACATTTCTCCCTTCAAACATCCTCCCAATCTCTTCCAATTTCCTCTGCCCCGTCGCATGCACCGACTTCTCCAATCCCTCCACCTCCTTTCCTTTTCCTTCTATCTCCTCAAACAACACATCACTTTCCGCCAGCATATCTTCCACACTCAAACCCTCTTCCTCCTCTTCTCCAATCATATCCACATCCCCCACACCCTCCTTCACTACTTCCACCTCCTGATTGCTCCATCCTCTTTCACCTTCCACCAATCCCGTAATAAACTCCTCCCCACCCTCCTTTTTAACCACTCCCACCATCCCATTCATCACCCACCTCACATCCTTCTCCTCCACTCTCCTCTTGCCAACACCTCCCTTCTCAACCCTAGCCCCCAAATCTCCACGTCCACCCCTCTTCCCACTCTTCAATCCTTTCACACCCATGCTGTCCAAGGTAAGCACTAATCCTTAAAGACAAAAATGTAGCCGTAGGTGCCGCGCAATGGATCCATGCTATTCGTTGATGTTCCGATCTTGAGAATTCTTCGTAGTCGCTATTCCAAAAATGAGGTAAATACCGGTCGTCGTGCTTGTACGAAAACTTTTTTTTTCTTTTTTTTTATAAACTTTTTTATTTTCGGCTACCGAGCTACTCTAAAGCATATGGCTAAGCCTTACCACCGGTCGCGGACCCTACATCTGCTATACAAAGCACAACTTTCCAAGTCGCACACCTGAAACTCATCTCCCTCCATCAACCCTTTCATCAACCCAATCTCAACAAACAAACACCAAACTTAAACCAAAAACAACTCCTCCCGAGCGGTGCAATAGCAGGAGACATACATCAACCCACACACCAGGCTGTCGACGCGAACCCATCTTTCCCCGCAATCAAATACTCGCCGGTACGCTTAATGGGTGAGGTGGACCTGTACCTGCTGCTCGCCCATTCCTCAAAACACAAAACAAAAACAATTAAAAAAAAAAAAGTTTTCCTAAAAACCCCATCCGACAGACAAACACTCCCATCCGCCATCACCATCCGTTGAAATACACGCAGGCCCCGAGCCTATTCATGTGAGTCTTTAGCGCCCACGGTCGCCGCCCGCTGCGAATCCTAAGCCCCTCCTGACCCCGGTCAACAATCAACGAAACGGCCTATGCCCCCTCCCACGATACCCCCCTCTACTCACAAACGGCGCACGGGCAAAATTCCCTCTGGTATGGTAGGTATCCCCCACCATCCCATTGCGCTCACCTATTAACGATCTGTCAACAAACCTGTAAGCCCTCCTAACAAACAAGTCTGTCGGCACTCCACTTCCCCTCCTTACTCCCGCGACCCTTTCTGCTATCAACCTCGGCCCCGCCGGCGCCCCACCTCTCGGCCCCGTCGGAACCACAACACTCGTCCCCACCTCTTCCACTCCCTCTCCCTCTCCCTCATCATCCAACCTCCTCCTCTTGCCAATCCCGGTCACCACCGAACGGCAATCATCATCACCCTCATCCTCCGCCACATCAGGCTCAGCCACCTCAGGTGTTGCCATCCTCGCCAGCCTCACCCCAGCCACACCCGCCGACGCCACAAACGCCTTCGCCACATCATCCACAACTAGCTCTTCTTCAGGCTCAGCCACTACTCGTGGCTCAGGCTCCTTAACCCCTACGGGCGAAGCCACCTCAGAAGAAACCGCCACCTCCTCTTTCTTCAACCTATCCACCTCTTTTTGCAGTCCATGATTACTCTTCGATAAGACGGAAACATGGTGACGCAACTTAGAGACATCCTTCTCCAAGTCCAATATCTTTTGTAGGGCGGCCGTAGCCGTCAAACCCGCCTTAGCAACCTTGGTCGCCGAAAACGTTGTTGAACCTCGCTTAACCATCTTTACCGATACCGGGCAGGTGATGTGTGATGGAGGTTAAATAAAAGTGATGAAAAGAGATAAAATAATCTCTTAAAGACAAATTAAACCGAGGGGAAAATCCGCTGGGAATAAAGACTTGAAGCCGTCGTGAAGAGGGGTCCAAGGAACGCGATTGGCCAAAAACCGAAATGTGATTGATGACACGGAGGTGCAATTTCAATGACTGTGGTTGTAATCGACGTGGTTGTTGTACGAAAACATCCCCCATGGCACTTGTACAGCTCCTAAGTTTTATATGTTACACAGGGGGTCAGGACAGCAAACCTCGCTTGTGGAACATACAAAACTTAGGCGCTGTACCTCCCTATGAGAGCTTCCCCAAGCTGCAGTCGGATAGTCCCGTGCAATGCAAGTAGCAAACTCTTGGCGAAATACAGCCAAGTAACGACGTCAATTCTGCTCCCCAACTGTTAAAACAATAACCATCCATTCTTTTTCATCCACCCATGTGTGCACCAACGGCCAACCCCAATAATGACTTCAAAAGTCCACGGAAACCTCCTCACCTGCATTTACTACACATGGAAGCCGCTAAAGTTACCATGGCGGCGTAGTGTCTTTGTCGGTATGCTGTCCTCCGATGATAAATCGAACGCGATTACCCCTACAACGGCCGATTGTCTGACGGTGAGAAAAGGAATGGACCTTGAGGGCAACTCCTTTTGGGAAATCCCCGTTATCGCGCACGGGCGGGTTCGTCGGATAGTCACGTATATAGATCCTAAGCGGAATCTGGTGGACTACAAATTGCCCCGTACTGTGTACCTTTCTTCTCTCATCCACCTCCTCGTTGCTAATAACTTATCCCCATTATAGCCCAATGGACCCAGTGGCTTCGTCATAACCGGGCTGCGCCGACAGTAGCAGAGCTCCATGCGGACATTGCCCGGCAGGCCCAGCTAAAACAGCTCGTTGCCGCCGCTGACGCACGGTAGAATTCGAAACCTTCTTTGATTAATGCGGGCCCGCGCTCCCCGGTCGATGGTGCATTGGAGGGCAATGCCAAACCCTGCGACGATTCCACTGGTGGGAAGAAGTACACCGAGGGCGCCAGCAGACAGGAGTAGGGTTTGGCTAAAAGGATAAGGGAGGGTAAGAGAGTGTGTGGATCAGGCACACGGGGCACAGGGGAGACGGTCTGGGGTAGGGAGGCGGGGGAGAACTCCAAGTTAGAGAGCGGGGTCCGAAAAAGTGGCCTAGGAGAGAGTGAGGGGTCAAGTTAATGTAAGATGTTTGATAAGGTGACAAGTTATTGAAACATTTGCGAAGAGGGACCCCAGGGTAATCAGGATTTAGCCATTGGAAGTGCAACCGGCAGCCCTTGACCTACTCTTATTTCCCCGAGATGCGCAAGGCTCCCGAATGTAATTTACTATATCTGCCTACGGAGATAGCTAAAAGGCGGATGTCAGTATAGTTTAGCCCTAGTCTAGTTCAAGCGTTCTACCGTTGTGCCATTTGCCGACTACCAAAGCCAAACACATCCGCCCAACAATGAGACGATATCATTCCTTATCCTGGGAACCCCACCAATCTTAACTACCACTAGTGTCGTAAAATTGTCTGACAGCCAGATCTAACAAAAAGATGGCTAGGTGTAACTTCACTGATCAGTATATACCGGCTATTTTTCTTTCGACATGTAAAAAACTTTGAGCACTAGTAACCCTGCTACCCTCCCACTGCGCGGATCCATTCCTACCCACTTGCTGGTAATGGCCCGTACTTTTACACTACTATACACCACCAGCACCACCCACAAAACACAAAACAAATTCTAACTTCACAAATAACAAGAATAAGAATAGCGCGATATAACCAAGTCTAACCACAACTCCAATGAATAGAAAAGGAAAATAAGGGTAAGAAAAAGAAACATAAAAGTTGACAAACAGTAAATAGTCAGCGGTGAATAAGAAAAAACACCATTATCAAAAAAGCCTATTTATATCGAAATCTTGCCTACACTAACCACGCACACTTGGCAAGTATTTATAGAATAATATATCAAATAACGAGGATGGAAGGAAGCAGAGGAGGAGAGGGAGAATAAGAATAAGAGAGGAGATGATAAAACGCCGGCCAAACGCAAATAAGGGGGTGGGTTGGGTGTTGGTAAGATGGGCTCCAGTCTTGTTCGGACGGAAGAGGAGTTTTAGGGGCCAGATGGAAAGAGGTCGATACCACAAGGGTGATTGGGTCGGGAGGCTGCTATCTGCGGACATGGGGACGGAATCATTGTGATCCGATAACCTCGGCTGCTCACTGTGCACTACAGATATGGGCCCGGGTTGGCAGCTAGAGTCTGTGATGTCGGTATTAGGATCATGAGGGCTGAATTGGATCTCTACCGAAGACTCGTCTGGATGCATAGTAGTTGGCGGGGGGGACGTCGGGCTACTAGGATCTGCTGCGGCGCAATTGACTTCGTCCCGCGCGAGTTTGATCCTCGCAACTTCGTCATGTCCTTCGGAGAGGGCCACCGACTGTGGGGTTTGGCTCACGTTATCTGGGATAGCGAGGCGGACATTTTTCCGTTCCAAAAGCATTTTTACTATCCCCTCATGCCCCTTCTCAGCCGCCAATGAGCGTGGCGTCTGGCCGTTATAAGTGTCTCGGTGGTCAGGATTGACCTCCTTTCGTTCCAAAAGCATCTTTACTATCCCCTCATGCCCGCTCACAGCCGCAAACGAGAGGGGTGTCCGGCCATATTTGGTGTCTAGGTGGTCAGGATTAACGTCCTTTCGTTCCAAAAGCATATTTACTACCCACCCATGCCCGTTCTCGGCCGCCCATGAGAGTGGTGTCCGGCCAGATTTGGTGTCTGGCTGGTCAGGATTAACGTCCTTTCGTTCTAAAAGCAGCCTTACTACCCCCTCACGCCCGTTCTCAGCCGGCCACGAGAGTGGTGTCCGGCCACATTTGTCCGGCTGGTCAGGATTGACGCCCTTTAGTTTTAAAAACATCCTTTCTACCACCCCACGCCAGCTTGAAGCCGCCCACGAGAGTGGTGTCCGGCCATCTTTGGTGTCTGGATGGTCAGGATTAACGTCCTTTCGTTCTAAAAGCATCCGTACTACCCCCCCACGTCCGTTCTCGGCCGCCCACGAGAGCGGCGTCCGGCTGGATTTGGTGTCTGGCTGGTCAGGATTGACGTCCTTTCGTTCCAAAAGCATCTTTACTACCCCCTCATGCCCGTTCCCAGCCGCCCACGAGAGTGGTGTCCGGCCACATTTGGTGTCTGGCTGGTCAGGATTGACGTCCTTGCGTTCCAAAAGCATCTTGACTATCTCTTCACGTCCATTCCCAGGAGACAGGGGCGATTCTCCAGTGGCCCACGAGAGTGGTGTCCGGCCAGATTTGGTGTCTGGCTAGTCAGGATTGACCTCCTTTCGTTCCAAAAGCATCTTTACTACCCCCTCATGCCCGTTCCCAGCCGCCCACGAGAGTGGTGTCCGGCCACATTTGGTGTCTGGCTGGTCAGGATTGACGTCCTTTCGTTCCAAAAGCATCTTTACTACCCCCTCATGCCCGTACTTAGCCGCCCACGAGAGTGGTGTCCGGCCATCCCCGGCATCCGGCTGGTCAGGATTGACGTCCTTGCGTTCCAAAAGCATCTTTACTATCTCTTCACGCCCGTTCCCAGCTGTCCACGAAAGTGGCGTCTGGCCGTTATAATTTGCGCGGTCAGGATTGACGTCCTTTCGTTCCAAAAGCATCTTTACTACCCCCTTATGTCCTCTCACAGCCGCCAATGAGAGTGGTGTATTGCCGCAACAAGTGTCTGGGTGGTCAGGATTGACGTCCTTTGGTTTTAAAAGCATCTTTACTACCTCCTCATGACCGTTCTCAACCGCCCACGAGAGTGGTGTCCAGCCATATTTGGTGTCTGGCTGGTCGGGATTAACGTCCTTTCGTTCCAAAAGCATCTTTACTATCCCCTCATACCCGCTCACAGCCGCCAACGAGAGTGGAGTCTGGCCATATTTAGTGTCTGGCTGGTTGGGATTAACGTCCTTTCTTTCCAAAAGTATCTTTACTATCCCCTCATGCTCGCTCACAGCCGCCAACGAGAGTGGTGTCCGGCCGTATTCAGTGTCTGGCTGGTCGGGATTAACGTCCTTTTGTTCCAAAAGCATACTTACTATCCTCTCATGCCCGCTCACAGCCGCCAACGAGAGTGGTGTCCGGCCATATTCAGTGTCTGGCTGGTTGGGATTAACGTCCTTTCTTTCCAAAAGTATCTTTACTATCCCCTCATGCTCGCTCACAGCCGCCAACGAGAGTGGTGTCCGGCCATATTCAGTGTCTGGCTGGTCGGGATTGACGTCCTTTCATTCCAAAAGCATCTTTACTACCCCTTCATGCCCTCTCTTAGCTGCCCACGTGAGAGCCGTATTCCCAGTACAATCGGCCGCATTAACATTCCATTCTCTCATATCCAATACCGCTGAAACTACCTCCTCGATTCCGAAGAATGCTGCCCCGTGGAGTCCCGTAAATCCTGTGAGTATCTCCGGCCTACCAAACCATTGGGGCCAGAACGCCCGCCAATCATATTGGTACAGGAGTTGAATGGATATATGCTCATCAAATCTATCGAGAAGCCTCAGTGCAAGTATTTTGATATTCTCTGTCACTTCTCTTTTCGTATGCCTCGCCCAATAAACAGAAGCATATTCTAGAAGGGGTGTTGTTGAGGGGGCTCGGCGAAGAGTTGGCGAAAGATCCCGGAGAAATCCAAAATTCAGGTATGTTAGGCAAACCTCCGCAATTGCTGAGTGAGGACTATGGAATAGGGTCGGATCATCCGATAGATACTCCTGAAGAGTAAAGTGTACCAGTCGGACAGTGAGCGAAGACACTTCAATCGTGATAAGACCTAGACAAGATGCTAGAACTATGCGTAACGCAGGAACGCCTTCCGGATCCAGATCCGCAGATCCTATCTCCACTCCCAAGGCATGGCAGAGCTCCTTGGTCCGTAGCGGCCTTTCCGAATGCAGCACCCACATCAGGGCCTTAAACCCGAGTACCGATTTATGTCCCTTCTGGGCTTTAATTCGCGTTAGGGTTGCCGTGTATGCCTCGCTGAGTCCATTGCCTTGTGTCATCTCCTCAAGTTTCTTTCTTCTCTGACGAATTGTCACCTCTGCTAGAATAGCATCGATGTTGAGCGAAACTAGGAGGAATCTACACCCAGCCTCCGGTAAGTATGCATGATTGATGAGGTGAGGGTGCCGGATGTTCTCACTCACACATTAGATATCTTTTCCAAAATCACTCTCACAATATCCGCCCGTAAGTCATTACTCATCGCCTCTGGCTCGGAATCCCTATCTAACCTCATCTCTACATAACTCCGGATATCGTTCCGGTTAGGGTTGATGGGTATCACAACCGTCTTGGGGAAATATCTTTGGACATCTTGCCTAACATGGGGTCTCCCAGTGAGGAATAATCTTGTCCCGGGGGACTCCCGAAGAATATATCTCAGCGACTCGAGAATCTCTGGAAAGCGCTTCGGTAAACACTCGTCCAAGGCGTCGAGGCAAATGAAAACCTGTGGCAGCGAAGCAATAACAGTTTTCAACATTCCCATCAGTTCCGCAAGTAGCGGCCCTCTACCACCAAATTCCATTTTCGCTTTTTGAAACGCCGCTCGTAAATGATCAGGGATGCCGCCCCTGCCTACCAGCTGCTTCAGAAGAGCTCCCATGATGTTGGTGGTTGTCTGATCTTGTTGAGAAAGAAAGTCGCAGTACAAGCCTACAACTGCGATATTTTCCTCCTGCGCCCGATCGCATAAGCTGTCGATTACAAGGGAACTAACATTCCACGCCGTCAGCGGTATTCAGTTCCTTCAGAGAGTCCCGCCACTTACCTGAGATATGTTTTACCGACCCCCGGATTTCCGGAGCAAAACAACACAGCCGTATCGGCTCCACCCTCACTACGTCTCCACTCCCGAAACTCGTTCGTTTCTAACAACCAATTCCCGACCCCATCGAATCGCTCAGTGCGGACGCCCTGATGTCTATTAATCGGCTCCAATGGAGAGAGCCAACGCATAATTGGCGCATCCTCGTCGGAGATATAGGTGTTGAAACTATTGTCTATGTTGCCGCAGCGGGTGCTGCCGTCGCCGATGTTGAGTGAAATTTGGGCCATGATATTCTACCTGGAATGTTGGTTGAGTGTAGAAACAGTGTAGCGATTTGCAGGGCATCAGGGGGTTTGTAAAACTCTGATGAGGGCTGAAGGAGGTGGGGTGGTACAACTTGTTGTGGCACAATTACATCCCATCATTTCCATTTCGCCAAGGCGTATGCCTAATAAGTGGTATACTCGACAAAGACTTCTTCCGAGTGAGAGAATTTCAACTGCAGGCGCATATCAGAGCCCATTTACCTGAGGTGGCTGTTCCGAGTGGCATGTCCACAAGCATTGTTTGTAAATAGTAGTTAAAATAAACTGCCTTCTTAGTTTGTTTCTCGGTATGATACTGTGTACCGTATAATTTGGTAAGAGTCGGATTGGTGCTACTAAGTATTTTCTTGAACCTGTCTAACTACCGCGGTCGATATGTTTAAACTCTGGCGAATTCGCCTTCTTCGCGCCCTCCTGTTGGTTCTGTTGCCTTAGTTTCGCTTTAGTTCCGACTTTGGCCAGATTATATGGTAGTGTACCCCCCGCCACAGAATATCCTTGGAATTTTCTACAAGCACGGCACACTGTCATGGCTTCAATTTTATCACATCTGGCGGAAGGAGGCACTAACAAAAACCTCCCGAACTATCAGTATTCGTCCAAAATAACCACATCAGAAGAGATGAGAGATGGCGGAGGTGGAGGAGACGCGATATGCCAAAGATGCAGGTGGTGGACAGCCAAGAGAATCGTCAAAGGAAGAAACTCGAAAGACCCAATCACGTCTGAGAGTGAATCCCTTTCCGCCCCGAGATAGCTCAATTTCCCTCGAATGTTGGCAAAGAACTTCTACTCGCAAATCTCTAAACGTTAAATCACAACCCTGACAGCATATTTGCCTAGATGTTATTCCATGGCAATTGGTTGAGTGTCGAGAATCTTCACGTCCTCTCACTCGCATCTCTCCTCTGCCCGCTGCGGGAGATGAAGTGTGAGGGGAAGGACTGAAGAGAAAGTAAGGACTCGTGGGGTATGAGAACCATACGGAGGTGTGAATTGGTAGTAGAAAAGAATTAATGTCCTATATCTATTGCGCCGCTATCTATTCTCGATTTAGCGGTACAATTCTTGCAAGAGGTAACAATATACATCCCCAAAAATACGGGTACTACTATCCCTCGCGGCATATCTATCACATTGAAGCAATATTTCTGGCACCCACAGACTTCAGGTGTTGTGTTTTTAGCAAATTGTAGAGATTAAGGGAGGAAAGAAAAAGAGTATAGAGCTTGTATCCTTATAAAAACCCATACCCATAGCGAACCCAAGTGGGAAAATGGCTATTGGGTATGGAAAAAGAGTGCTGCACAGGAGGGAGAAGAAGGGCAAGCAAGAAAGTAAGGAAGACTCGGGAATATACTTTTAGAGAGCAGGTTTCCTAAGTCTGATACGGGCATAGGCTGCCAAGTAGTATAGTAGGTCAGGACTCCACCTCTAGTAAAAAATCCCTCTATAATACCGAAAACTGTATTGCCACTTAAGTAAAGAAAAACTAAAGATTATCTGCGTGGAAGGGGGAGAGATTATGGAGGAGAACGTCTTGATCTTGATTCTATCGTCGCACTCAGGAGGAAAACTAATGTCCTTAAATACACAACTCAGAAAACCTTTCCATTCTAGACCGTCTTTTCCTACGATAACATTCGCTGTATCCTTTCTCCCTCTCTCTAACCTCCCCTGACCGCTTCATGTCCATTCTCTCCATTTCCTCCATTTCGTCTCGCTTCCATTCCTACCGCTTCTTCTTCCCTTCCCTTCTCTTCTTACACATCTTCAATACGCACTCAGCTCCTACTTGGTTCTCCGTTTTCCAGATTATTCGTGCTTGTCCTTTATACGAGAGGTGGTGAATTCCAGAGATGTAGTCGTGGTTCTTGAGATATCCAGATTTGGCTATCAAGCAAAGCGCCGGTGATTCACAATATTAAGCAGTATACGGACTTTGCCTCTTTTCATATTACTATACACCACTAGGACTACTCACAAAACACAAGCCAAATACTAACTTCACAAATAACATGAAGTATGAGAGTAGCGCGACATAGCCAAGTCTAACCGGAACTCCAATGAGGGGGAGGAAAAAAGAAGGGTAAAAAAAAAACACAAAAGTTGATAAACAGTAAATAGCCAGCGGGGAACTAGAAAAAACCACAATCATTAAAAAAGGCTATTTATATTGAAATGCTGCCTACACTAACCCCCCACACTTGGCAAGTACTGATGAGATATTAATATTTGTAGTAATGAGGATGGAAGGAAGTAGAGGAGGAGAGCGAGAAGAATAATAAGAGAGGATATGATGAAACGCCGGTCAAAGGCGAATAAGAGGGTGGGTTGAGGGCGATACCACCAGGGCGATTGAGTAGACAGGCCGCTAACTGCGGACATGGGGGTGGAGTCATGGTGATCTAATAGCCTCGGCTGCTCACTGTGTACTACCGATATGAGCCCGGGTTGGCCGCTAGAGTCTGTGATGTCGGTATTTGGATTATCAGATATGAATTGGATCTCTACCGAAGAGTCGTCTGGATGCATAGCGGTGGGAGGGAGGGGCGTCGGGCTGTTAAGATCTGCCGCAGCGCAATTGGCTTCGTCCCGCTCTAGTGGGATCCTCGCAACTTCGTCATGACCTTCGGAAGGGGCTAACGACTCTGGGGTTTGGTTCACGTTATCTGGCATAGCGGGGTAGGCATTTTTCCGTTCCAAAAGCATCTTTACTATCCCATCACGCCCTCTCAGAGTGGCCCACGTGAGCGGCGTCCGTCCATATTCGGTGTCTGTTCGGTTGGGATTGACGTCCTTTCTTTCCCAGAGCATCTTTACTATCCCCTCGTGCCCGCTCTCAGCCGCCCATGAGACATCTGGCCATATTAAGTGTCCGGCCGGTCAGGAACGACGTCCTTGCGTTCCAAAAGACTCTTTACTGCCCGTTATGCCTTCTCTTAGCTGCCCATGTGAGAGCCGTATTCCCAGTACAATCGGCTGCATTAACATCCCATTCCCTCATATCCAATACCGCCGTAAATATCTCCTCGATTCCGAAGCATGCTACCCCGTGGAGTCCCGTAAATCCTGTGAGTTTCTCCGGTTTATCGAAGCATCAGGAAAAGAACGCCCCCCAATCACAATGGTACAGGAGTTGAATAGATATATGCTCATCAAATCTATCGAGAAGCCTCAGTGCGAGTATTTTGATGTTCTCTGTCCCACCTCTTCTCGTATGCCTCCACCAATAAACAAAAGCATATCCTAGAAGCGGTGTTGTCAAGGGGGCCCGGCGGAGAGTTGGGGAGAGATCCCGGACACATCCGGAATTGAGGTATGTCAAGCAAACCTCTGATATTGCTGAATGAGGATTATGGAATTGGGTTAGATGACCTGATAGATACTCCTGAAGAGTAAAGTGCACCAGTCGGACAGTGGACGAAGACACTTCGACCGTGATAAGGCCTAGACAAGATTCTAGGACTATCCGTAATGCAGGAACGCCTTCCGGATCCAGATCCGCAAATCCAATCTCCACTCCCAGGGCATGACAGAGCTCCTTGGTCTGTAACGGCCTTTCCGAATGCAGCACCCACATCAGGGCCTTAAATCCGAGTACTGATTTATGTCCCTTCTGCGCTTTAATTCGCGTTAGGGTTGCCGTGTAGGCCTCGCTCAGTCCATTTCCTTGTGTCATCTCCTCTAGTTTCTTTCTTCTCTGATGAATCGTCACCAGCTAGAATAGCATCGATGTTGAGCGAAACTAGGAGGAATCTATATATAGCCTTTGTTAAGTATTAATCATTAATGAGGTTATGGTGCCGGATATTCTTACTCACACATTAGATATCTGTTCCAAAATGACTCTCACAATATCCACCCGTAAGTCATTACTCATCGCCTCTGGCTCGGAATCCCTATCTAACCTCATCTCTAGATAATTCCGGATATCGTTCCGGTTAGGGTTGATGGGTATCACAACCGCCTTGGGGAAATATCTTTGGACATCTTCTCTAACATGTGGTCTCCCAGTGTGGAATAATCTTGTCCCGGGGGACTCCCGAAGAATATCTCTCAGCGACTCGAGAATCTCTGGAAAGCGCTTCGGCATACACTCGTCCAAGGCGTCGAGGCAAATGAAAACCTGTGGTAGCGAAGCAATAACGGTTTTCAACATTCCCATCAGATCCGCAAGTCGGGGCCCTCTACCACCAAATTCCATTTTCCCTTTTTGAAACGCCACTCGTAGATCATCCGGGATGCCGCCACCGCCCACCAGCTGCTTAAGAAGAGCTCCCATAATGTTGGTGGTTGTCTGCTCTTGTTGAGAAAGGTAGTCGCAGTACAAGCCTACAACTGCGATATTGTCCTCCTGCACCCGATCGCATAAGCTGTCGATCACTAGGGAACTGATATTCTGGGCTGTCGGCGGCATTCAGCTCCTTCAAAGAACACGGCTACTTACCTGAGATATGTTTTGCCCACTCCCGGATTCCCGGGGCAAAACATGACAGCCGAATCGGCTCCACCCTCAGTACATCTCCACTCCCGAAACTCTCTCATTTCTAAAAGCCAAGTTCCCGACCCCATCGAACCGTTCTGTGCGGACGCCCTGATGTCTATTACCCGGTTCCAGTGGAGCCAACGCATAATTTGCGCATCCTCGTCGGAGATATTGAAGTTGTTGAAACCATTGTCTATGTGGCCGCATCTGGAGCTGCCGTCGCCAAAGTTGAGTGAAATTTGAGCCATGATATTCTACCCTTAATGTTGGTTGAATGTAGAAACAGTGTAGCGATTTGCAGAACACCAGGAGTTTGTAAACACTTTGCAACCAGAGCTGAAGAGGGGTGATACACCATGTTGTGGCACAATTAGACAAGATGAGGGAACAACGAATGGGAGAGAACAACGAACGCCAAGCACCAACATACTGTATAAGGCAAGTTTCCTTCTAAGGCATTGTGTTGGGTAATGGAAACATCAAGAGAAAGTTACCTTTTCTAAGAAATGTATGCTTGGCGTTCGTAGTCCCCTCTCGTTCGTTGTCCCCTTATCTTGTCTATATCCAATCATTTCCATTTGGCCAAGGCGTAATTATGACTAATAAGAGGTATCTCCGACAAAGACTTCTTCCGAGTATTTCAACTGTAGGCGCATACCAGAGCCCATTTACCTGAGGTGGCTGTTCCGTGTGGCACGTCACACACAATGTTTGTAACTTAAATACCATAATCTGGCAAAAGTCGGATTGACGCTATAAATTCAAATTTCGTACTAAGTACAGGCGCTACTGAGAATTTTCTTGAACCTGTCTGACCACCGTGCTCTATGTTTAAGCTGTGGCGAATTCGCATTCTTCGAGCTCCTGTTGGTTTGGTTGCCTTAGTTTCGATTTAGACTAGCTCCAATCCGACTTTTACCAGATTACCATAGAAACTCGCTATGCAAGCCACCAGATTATCGCACTCTAAGTGACCCGCATGACGGATTGTGGCCGCAAGTCTGCTCTCCCAACCCGTGAATGGCGGGCATGGCTGCATCCCGAGTTTGGCAAGTTTTTACGGTATCGGGTATTATCAGGCTCACTTTGTTTAAACATGCGCAAACTGAGCAACCAAACCACCAATCACATCCCTCCTCTCTAGTCCATATGAGAGCTTCCCCAAGCGGCAGTCGGATAGTCCCGTGCACTGCAAGTAGCAAACTCTTGGCGAAATACAGCCAAGTAACTACGTCAATTCTGCTCCCCAAATTTTAAAACAATAACCATCTATTCTTTCCCACCCACCCATGTCTGCACCAACGGCCAATTCCAATAATGACTTCGAATGTCTACGGAAACATCCTCACCCGCATTTACTACACACGGAAATCGCTAAAGTTACCATGGCGGCGTAGGGTCTTTGTCGGTATGCTGTCTTCCGGATGATAAATCGAACACGATTACCCCTACAATTCGCCGATTGTCTGACGGTGAGAAAAGGAATGGACCTCGAGGGCAACTCATTTTGGGAAATCCCCGTTAGCGCGCACGGGCGGGTTCGTCGGATAGTCACGTATAAAGATCCTAAGCGGGATCTGGTGGACTACAAATTGCCCCGTACTGTGCACCTTTCTTTCCCCATCCACCTCCTCGTTGCTAATAACTCATCCCCATTATAGCCCAATGGACCCAGTGGCTTCGCCATAACCGGGCTGCGCCGACAATAGCAGAGCTCCATGCGGACATTGCGCGGCAGGCCCAGCTAAAACAGCTCGTGGCCACCGCTAACGCCCGGTGGAATTCGAAACCTTCTTTGATCAACGCGGGCCCGCGCTCCCCGGTCGATGGTGTATTGGAGGGCAATGCCAAACCCGGCGACGATTCCACTGGTAGGAAGAAGTACACCGAGGGCACCGGGAGACAGGAGTAGGGTTTGGCGGAGAGTATAAGGGAGGATAGAACTGCCGGGGAGAGTGTGGATCAGTCATACGGGGTGCGAGGGACCAAATCCAGGGTGGGAAGGCAGGGAGAACTCAAGGACAGAGAATTGGGTCTGAATGCGGGGCCGCCAAAAAAGTGGCCTGGGAGAGAGTGAGAGATCAAGTCAGTGTAAGATGTTCGATAAGCAGACAAGCTACCGGTATTGAAATATTTGCGAAGGGGCTCTAGAATAATCAGGATTCAGCGACTGGAGGTGGAACCGGCGGCCCTTGACCTACTCTTATTTCCCCTAGATGCGCAAGGCTCCCGAATATAATTTACTATTTCTCCCCGCGGAAATAGCTGAAAGGGGATGCTAGTATCATACCGTACTCTATAGTTTAGCCCTAGTCTAGTTCAAGCGTTCTACCGTTGCGCTATTTGTTAGTTATCCTCCGATACCTTAACACTCCTGCAACTATCAAAAAGCCAAGCACATCCGTCCAACAATGAGACGATATCACTCCTTATCCTGGTCACCCCACTAATCTTAACTACTGGTAGTATCATACAATTATCTAACAGCCAGACCTAACAAAAAGAGGATTAGATGTAATTTCACTGATTAATATACACTGGCTACTTCTCTCCCCACAAGTAAAAAACTTTGAGTGCTAGAAACCCTGCAACCCTCCACTGCGCGGCCCCCTCCAAGCCTACCATCTATTCCTACCCACTCACTTGTAACGGTCCGTACTTTACACTACTATACACCACTAGCACCAGCCAAAAAACACAAGACAAATTCTAACTTCACAAATAACAAGAACGAAGAATAAGAGTAGCGCGATATAACCAAGTCTAACCAGAACTACAACGAAGGAAAAAGGAAAAGAAGGGCATAAAAAAAAGAAACCTAAAATTTGACAAACAGTAAATAGCCAGCGGTGAACAAGAAAACACCCCATTATCAAAAAAAGCCTATTTATATCGAAATGTTGCCTACACTAACCGCGCACACTTGGCAAGTCTTTATGGAATGATATATCTAATAATGAGGATGGAAGGAAGTAGAGGAGGAGAGCGAGGAGAAGGATAAGAGAGGAGATGATAAAGCGCCGGTCAAACGCGAATAAGAGGGTGGGTTAGGTGTTGCTAGGATGGGTCTTAGTCTTCCTCCGACGGAAGCGGAGTTTTAGGGGCCAGATGGAAAGAGGTCGAGACCACCAGGGTGATTGGGCCGGGAGGCTGCTATCTGCGGGCATGGTGACGGAATCATTGTGATCCGATAACCTCGGCTGCTCACTGTGCACTACCGATATGGGCCCGGGTTGGCTGTTAGAGTCTGTGATGTCGGTATTGGGATCATGAGGGCTGAATTGGATCTCTACCGAAGACTCGCCTGGATGCAGAGCGGTTGGCTGGAGGGACGTTGGGCTATTAGGATCTGTTGAGGCGCAATTGACTTCGCCCCGCTCGAGTGGGATCCTCGCAACTTCTTCATGTCCTTCGGAGAGGGCCACCGACTGTAGGGTTTGTTTCACGTTATCTGGGATAGCGAGGCGGACATCCTTCCGTTCCAAAAGCATCTTTACTATCCCCTCATGACCGTTCCCAGCCGCCAATGAGCGTGGCGTCTGGCCAGATTCGGTGTCTGGGTGGTCAGGATTGACCTCCTTTCGCTCCAAAAGCAGCTTTACTATCCCCTCATGCCCGTTTTTAGCCGCCAACGAGAGTGGAGTCCGGCCATATTCGGTGTCTGGCTGGTCAGGATTGACGTCCTTTCGCTCCAAAAGCATCTTTACTATCCCCTCATGCCCGTTCTCAGCCGCCCACGAGAGTGGTGCCCAGCCAGATTCGGTGTCTGGCTGGTCAGGATTGACGTCCTTCCGTTCCAAAAGCATCTTTACTATCCCCTCATGCCCGTTCACAGCCGCCCACGAGAGTGGTGTCCGGCCGTAATAAGTGGCTATGTGATCAGGATTGACGTCGTTTCGTTCTAAAAGTATCTTTACTATCCCCTCATGCCCCTTCTCAGCCGCCCACGAGAGTGGTGTCTGGCCATATTTGGTGTCCGGGTGGTCAGGGTTGACGTCGTTTCGTTCGAAAAGA
>Ga0307509_10004665_pt1 | contig 19579 bp, 22 predicted proteins | sample 10_EM_MG_FD_202245 | JGI IMG/M metagenome (GOLD analysis project Ga0307509, IMG submission 202245) | Populus trichocarpa ectomycorrhiza microbial communities from riparian zone in the Pacific Northwest, United States - 10_EM | ecosystem: Host-associated > Plants > Roots > Unclassified | place...
ATCTGGGTATCTAACAGTAAATCACAAGGCCTCCTGGACCCCCTTGTGTTATTAACGTTAAATAGATGTTAAAAACGTGTGATTTACTAGGGTGTTTTTAACATAGCAGTAAAAAACCCAGCCCTACTTACAGCAACTAATTATAAACCTGGTTAAGAATTTCTGGAATTTTTTTAGAAGGCCCAAAATCAACATCCATGCCCCCTGCGACCTGATTCTTGTCACCTTTCAAGTAGGAGGACCTGAGAGATTTGTGTATTGTATACACTTATATCGTTGGACACAAACCCGACACAACTTTCTCGGGCAAATGGCGAGTTGCCTTTTCCAAATTTTTTGGTCTGAGCAAACGCCAAGGAAACGGACTATCCGAAGGTAGTTGAAGGCCCTCGAATTCCCTCTTTCCCTGGTCTTTTTATAGACCTGTGACGGGTCCTATCTAGTAATATCGAAGGAGACACTTTTCTCTCATTTTTGCCATCGAAAATCGATCCTCGCTTGATGTCGCCATTCCTTCTTCAAAAATTTTGAGATTTTTGCAGAAGGTGTGAATTTTGTATATCAGAATGTTTGTCTAAAAGTTTTGACTCATAAGTTTGTGGCTCAGGATAAATGATCCATCAAAAAATTGCACGTCCCAACCAAGTAGTATGCATGTAGGTATGTACACCCCCGCATTCAATGATTTTCAATCCAACCGCAGTGGTGCAGGCCGCGGTATCTCAAATGCTCCAGGCGCCGCTTCACCCCCATCATCGGCCATCCGTGGAGTACTGATCACAGGTCGACGTGTGTTTGAAGTTATTGTCCCCCCTCTCTTCCGCCGTCGTGCCAGGGGAACCATGGTGCCCACGAACTGAGGTGGGCTCATCGCCGTACCACCTTTGCCGAGGAGTAACGGTCGAAGAAACACAACGGGCTCAGGGTTTGACCCTAGCACTTTCCTTTCACCCCCATAGGTGGACGCTGAAAGGGCTGGTTCCGAAGGAGAATCTAAAATCATGGAAGCCAGTATCATAGGTCGCAATCCAGTAGCGGCACTGGCAGTAGCGGTGGCAATGGTAGGGGCTTCTTGCGTCTCTGAGATGAGGCTATCAGCAGACATGATGATTTGAGAACTTGAGGATCCACTTAAATCTGGGAACATTAGAGAGCTTCAGGTCGTATGCTTGAATCAAACTAACCGTTGATGAACGAAGTAACATCGAACTGGGTAGCCGCCGAGTCAACTTTGGCGTCCCGATCGTACTTTAATGGGGGGGGTTCAAAGTCTTTACCGTTTTCTTTCTGACCCTTTGTCGCAGGAGCTCTCTGACCTTCGCCTTGGTGGGCACCTTCACTAGGATATTTCGTGGCAACCTCATCCACTGGGACTATAGGAGGAGCTGGGAAGACAGAGAGGGAGAAGTCACTACGGTTGGAAAGGGACTCCGTTTTAGGGCTCGTCAACGTGCTTCTTGACCGAGTGGCCACCGTAGAAACTGTACCGTCGGAAGGCCCTGCAACAATACTTGAGAAGTGGGTTTGCACAGAAAAAAGTCGGAGAGCATCAATGCTTTTGTCGAGTTCGGTTTGTTGTCGAAAGAGTTCATCAATTGAAGTGATACTTCCCTGTGGACTAACGTTTAAAGGGTTGTCGCTATCCGGGATGCGGGGCGTGGGCTTCAGTTCCGATTCTTTGGGAGGAGTGGTTAACGATTTCGAGGTAATACAATCCCCCGAGGATTGATCCACGGTATAGTAGGGCAGGGACAATTGTTTTGATGACACAGTCGTGCTAGCGGAGTTCGGAGAAGGAGCTTGAGGTTGAGGCTTGGTCGGAGATATTGCCGTTGCCGTCCCTAAAGGATCGTCACCTTCCGGTATTTTGTTAGAATCGACCATGGCTACAATCTCCTGCAGATTTTTACTATCGCGGCCAAGAAGTTCATGTTCATTCCCAAAAAGTATGGCAGAATTCCTGCGAGGCAAAATCGGCGAGGCTCCTGAGTTGCTCTGGGTTGTGCGAGGTGCAGTGAGATGGAAATGGTTGCGTAACCCTTGCGTTTGATTAGCATATGCGTACGGAAGTGTGTCTGCAACGGCGATTTTTTCCGCCAGAGGCTTCGTAATAAGGGAATTGACGAACATGCTGGCGGGTAGGGATGGCGCAGAAAAAGCTTGGAATGTAGTATGAAGGCTGTGGACAATGAGGAGGTAAACCTCGACAGCGCGAAGGAACCGGCCCAACGATGTTTCCGTGAAAGAAACTATGAAATGGTAAGCCATTGTCAAACAAGAGTGTTAGAAGCTTACAAAGAATCAAGTTACCGATCCCTGGTCCAGTGCCAATGGCAAGTGCTGTGATTGGGATGAGATATTTTCGAAAAGCGTACCAATAGCCCAAGGGCGAGGTATAGATGTTGAGTACAAACTTGAGGATAAAGACAGCCGTAACAGAAGTTTGTATGGTCGATTCCGCAACATATATTGTACAGTATTTGCGTTGGCCAGGTACCAACCTCCACACAATTTGCAGCAACGGTACGGTCAGCGATGCAGCCAAGGAGGACCATTTCAAAATGCTCCCGATTAGACCCCACCGGTTCCAACTTGCGCTGTGCGTAGACGGTTTACGACCTCTACCTGTGAAAAGGTCGGTTGATTTGTATTCACTCCTCGGACAGCGGGCGACCAAAGTCCAGAAAAATAAATTGAGGAATGCGATAGATAAGGATAAGAATACTTCGCGCGAATATATGAAACCATCGAGGCCGATTCCGCGGGTGATGTTGTTCCGTGGACCTCGAGTTAACACTTGCGCCAGGTCCAAAGTCGCAGCTGCGAAGGCCAGAAATGAAGAACCATATAGAAAAACAGATAGCCTAACAAAGGTTTAAGGACTTGCCAGATGACGAAACCTCAAAACCCACCGGGTCACTTGTTTCATGAGAAACATAAAAGTAAATACCCCAATGCCCATTATCCCTTCACAGAAGAGAGGAATGTCGGATAGTATTGCTTCGATCTACAACATAGCATCAATCGAGGAGTTCCAATCAATTATGAAGATAAACTGACCGTATTGTCATTACTCAGAGCAACGGTACTGGACGAAAGGGTGGTGGTGTTAGACATCTTGGAAGCAGAAATTTCAGGCTAGACGCCTGGTGGGTCAGGATGTGAAATTGTTTGTGGGCTGGAAAGAAAAGAATGACGAGAAGAATGTATGAAAGGAGGACCACCTCCGTAAACCTCACTCAGTGAGGGAACAATCGGCAGCCAACCTAGCTGGCAAAGGGGACAGTAAATAGAAGGGGAATAGTATCGTCCATTACCAAGAGAAAGGTGTTGATGCAACAGTATTGGTTACAACACGGACGTATTTATGTAACCAGTGTCCACATGATACAACAAAACCACCAATCGTAACCAGGGATCTAATTTACGGTGTCCACTCCTCGTTTAAGAGGACCCAGTCATCTGTCTGGCAAGAAAAACTCCACGACCCTCTGTTCGCATCCCAATCACACTTTTGGGTCGAGGCCGCTTTGTTCCGACACCGTTACCTATGAGTCCCAACTGTTTGGTTGGACTAATGCTGCGGGTTGGACTTAAACCCCCACCAGTGAGCTGTCTCAAAACAAGATCACCTCCCATAAGACCTGTAAACTGTCGAGCAATGGTGGTCGTGCCCGTGAGTTGAGGCATAATTTTGCTCGGAGAAATGCTATCAGCGAACACAGGGGCAGGCGAAGTTCGGGTCGGTGATGCCTGAGGAGAGCCTCCTACTCCGACCAGTAACTAATGAGGAATTTTCAATGATCATGGACTGCATTGAGGTAAAGGAAATGTACCAGACATTCCCGACACCAGACCCCACCTTCTCTGTCGCTTTTCGCGGCGCTGTCCAATTTCTTACCGCACCCTTTGCCCTTTTCTTCTCGGCCTCTGCCGAGTAGTTGTGCTCGGGTAGTTTCCCTCCTTCCACCGCAAATGAGACACGATGCATGCCATCTGGTTCCTTGAGGACCAGGAACAACCCCGCGTTCCATCACAGAAACAGATTGATGGCACCCGGGACAAGCAGTCTGACCTCCAAATCGGGGTTTGGAGGGTGAATGAGGGGTATCCAGCGGTTGCAAAATAATTTTAGATGGAATAGAAGGCGAAAGCATCGAATTTAACCCTTGAGGAGCAAATGTCGGGGCTCGAAAGGGTGAGCTCGTTGTCTGAAGTGACTTCTGGCTTGTTTGCCTTTGAAGAACGGAGTGTTCTGCTGGAGCACACTGAAAATAAAATAAGTCTGTTGACTTCACAAGGAATCTTGCCTTTACCTGTATATGTGCTGGTCCGGCTTCGCATTTAACAAAAGGCACTTGGCACAAACCTTTTTTAGTTTCATTGAATGGCCTGCTACAGACTGCACACTTGAAGCAATCAGTGTGATATACTTGAGGGACGTCATTCTCGTCTGAGCCAGGAACGGTGATGAATTGGCCACCCTCGCGAGAGTTAAGGATCGGCTTTGAGCACTTGCCACAAAGCGAAGCGGTTTCGATGTTCATGGATGAATATGCGCTCCCAATGCTCGAGGAACTTTGTTGAGGAGCACTGGGTTTGAAAGAGGACACTGGGGTGGAGAACTTTAGGGATTGGCTTGTGTCAGGTTTAGTGATACGGTTCTCAATTGGGGACTCCATTTCGGTGAGTGTTGGATCAGGGGTGTGAGACTTCTCTTTGAATTGACCATCACGACTTGGAGGATTCGAATAATGGAAGGATTCGCGAGAATTTGATCCACGAGGTGGAGAAGGAGTTAGAAGTAGTTTCGTAGGGGAATTTGTTTTCGCCTGCCTTGGACTTTGTGACGAAAGGCATTGGGTGAATACGTTCTGCAGACTTTCCCCTGGTTGAGGATCGTGGAAAACATCTTGCATCTGAGCGGAACTCATGTGATGCAAACGTCGTTCTGAAAACGATGTGGACGAAGAGAGCGCATTCCCTTGCGTTTCCGACAGGACATGATCACCTGTGGGGGGATTGCCCTCTCTACTTCCTCCAGATTTCACAAGTCCCAGGCGGTGCTCAAGTTCTTCGAGAGCGGGACTGTTTTCTCGACTCTTCCGTCCATAGCTAGCATTCAATCCCCCGGGATTACTGATATTTGGGCTATTTGCATTACTGGTTTTGTTCTTCTTTGGGGTACTGGGGTCGCGAAGGCAGTTATCGAAACATTCAATGCAAGACGGTCTCCCAAAAAGATCTACCATGGGATTGTCCCCGATGTTCCTGAAGCAAGCCGCACAATTGTAACAACGTGTGTGCCAGTAATTTCCACCTGAGTGAATGAAGCCGCCTTCGGCTTTCAGGGTCAATACCGGTCGGGAACACGAAGGGCAAATTCCTTTCGAACCACCAGATGTAGTAAAGCAGGGCCGACAAAGAAATCGATTGTCCTCAGATTGAGACGGGTTGGGGTTGGGATAAATTGTAGCGTCAGGAGGAAAGACCATGGAACAAACAGCGCACGAATGAAGAGTGAGGGTTTCCTTAGGTTGCAACACCGATCCATATACTTTGGAGAGGGTAGGTTCGTGAGGGAGGAATGACGGTAGTATGTCGTCTATTGAGTCAGCCAGGGTAGTTGATATCTTGAGCGGAGAAGGTGGCCGGGAGGATTGAGATGTTACAAGTGAAATATGGTCCGAGACCCCGTGCTTTAGGTAGGACATAGAAGTGGATTTAGGCAACGGGAAACGTTTGGTTGAATTGGAACCCTGTGGATTGACTGTGGTGGCCGAGGCGACCGTTTGCTTGGTTTGGACATGTGTTGCAGGTTTGATATTCTGCAGAGGTACAGACGACTGTGAAGACACATATGTCTTTGACCATCTGTCGTGGCCACCCGAGGATGGATTTATGCGATTCCATGATACCACAGGTTCTAAATAAGATTATCAATGCTTTGCCTGAATGGATGGGTTCAAGCAACTCACCAGCTGGCCTTCCCCCACACTTGCAACGATCTCCTGCTACAATATCCCCACAGCGGCGACAAAACCCCATATTATGAGCTATGTACAGAGAATTGTATTCAGGTAAGTCGGAACTTGGAAGAGAATGACTAGTAGTAGTAGTAGTAACTGTATACTATTTCAACTTCAACGATCACGTGATCTCTTGGATGTAAACGTACGTACTAGTAACGTTTGCCGTCTGGATCTTATAACCAATAAATATATTTGCCCAATGAACTGCCCGGCCACCCCACAGAAGAAACCACGAAAGAATGGAAGCACGGAGTTTGCCGTGGAATCCCCTTACTTTAGTGCACCCAAACGTCCTGATCTGTTGGAGTTGGAACTCGAAGACGAGGACGTTTTCGAAATCCAGGCCAGTTTAAACTAACTCTTACCACGCTGCCTGATATTGACTCTTGTGAACGAACTACCTCACTGGTTTTTCCGTCAACCTCAATCAACTTCAGAGTCCCGCGCCATCATATAACAATTCCTTATATATGTCCAAGCTTGGGAAACTGAAGCCCCTCTTAATACAAGGTCTATTCTCTCTGTATCGGCTGTGTATCTCGTCTCACCTTTGCTTGAAGAGCAAATTGCAGGGAGCCCCTGGAAAGTCCTCGTGGTGGTTACTCTCCTCAATAAAACCGCAGGAAAGTTAGCCATCCCTACGTTTTGGAGAATCCTGGCCAAGTGGCCAAACCCCTTAGAGTTATCAAAAGGTAAAGCCTTTGATTGCCTTTGGTTTCATACCTGATTTTATCTAGCCAAGGAAGAGGAACTTTGTTTCAATCATTCGTCATCTAGGGACCCAGACTATTCGCGCTAAAAGGCTGATTACTCTCTCCAAAGCATACATTCGGGAGCCGCCTTCCGCATATGACCTCCGCCCATCTAAACGGGCCAATCTTGTTTCTCCAAATAGGGGAGGGTCCTGTATTTTTGAGAACTCTAAGACGGTAATTTATCCTGCGACCCCAATATCGCATCTTCCTGGAACTGGTCCCTACACTCTTGATTCATATCGGATATTCTGCACCATCCACGACGACCCAACCTGTGAAGAATGGAAGGTGGTAATGCCAACAGACAAAGCGCTAATTCGTTATTTGGTACGTCTTAAATTATGCATCGAATGATCTTTTACTTAGTCAATTTCTGCCTTTAGAAATGGAAATGGGCTTTCTTCGAGACCATGGAATGGTGTCCAACGAAAGGTCCCATGTATACCATTACTGTGAATTATTTAACGAGACTAATTGTTGAACTCGAAGAAAACAAGTTATCCACGATAAGACAGCAAGACGGAATGAAAATATAGATCGGGATATGATGGAATCGCACGGAGGTGGTAATACACCATCACAATTTAGCACATGGTGTTTGCCAATCCACCCGCCGGATCTGGAAGGCGAACGATGAGATTTGAATAGCATTTTAATAAATAAACACCTGCTACCATTTCGGGGAGCAGATCGTTTACACTTGAGGCACCAACGAGTTGCATTGCCGTCACTATTTCCCGTCGGAGAATCTGGATGACTTTCGAAACCCCAGCTATGCCGTAGGCCTAATAAAAATTTCGATGTTAGTGTATCTTGGGTAATCCAGCCACAAAGATAGAATCTACGCTTTGCGCATAAAGAAATGGTCGCCCAAGACCGACGGCCCTTGCACCTAAACAGGCGGCCTTTACGACGTCTAGATGCATTTTTGTTAGATCGAAGACTGTTTGCCAAATTCAGCTCACCAGTTCCACGGCGAATGCCACCTAAGTTGGCTTTATCGTTGGCTCTAATTGCACAGGTAAAGGCTTAACATACCATCGATATACACTGTGTTTTATGAGCGAAGCAAGAAAATATGCGAGATTACTATTCATACCCTCCAATTGATCGAAGACCTCGGGCCTTTGACAACGAAGTGCGTACAATGTCTCCATAGGTGGTAGAGAGCTGAGAGCTCCATTAACAACCTTCGAGATTAGAGATAATAACCCTACTATTCCAATTGTCTTCCTATGACCAGGTATTCCTTTCAGTGCCATACGGCGGGGAGGAAAATAGGAAAGGAAGTACCTCCATGGTTAGAGATAAGTATTCCATCTACACCAGCCTCAGCAGCGAGTACCGCGTCCTAACATTTCATCTTGATTAAAACAAGTGAGGGGTAGAAACACGACTCCCGACCTCAACACATTGTATCCCTGACGTTGTAGTTAGTAATGGTCAAGACTGACCAAGTAAAGATGTTACAACCTTTGATGACAATTGGAAGCTTGGAGACCCTCCGTAGCCAGGGTATGGTCTAATAATTCGTTAATTCCTTCCTTTCTTTTCTTTTCTTTTGTAAAATTGAGATAATAAAACCATACTTTTTCCCAAGTCATATCCCTATCGTCATTAGCGACTAATGCCCCCGCCGTCCCAAAAATGTTGACGCTCTCCATGGATTCTGGGTGATAAACTGGCCCGTTATCTTGTTCATCTAATACCCAGGGGCTTCGTATGTCTCTTTCCCGATTGCCTGCTACGATCGCATCGACCGTCAGAAAAATCGCCTTGTATCCCAGCGTCTCGATCTCCCGTACACGCTTTTCTGCAATATCATCATCTCTATGTTTGTATAGCTGAAAAAAGAGGGGCTGTGTTTCATCCGAGGCTTGCATGATTGCAGTTGGGGATAGAGATGCATTAGAAGAAACCATTTGGATGATGCCTTCGTTAAATGCGCCTTTGGTAATGTTCACTTCTCCTAGAAGCAGAACTGCGTGAGCATTCCCACAGCGACGTCAGGAGTCTATATTCACCGTCTGGGTGACCAAGCTTCGCAAGTGCGGCACCACTCACGAAGATTGGGATAGCTGATTTAAACCCAAGAATAGTCGTCGAAGGGTCACAGTTGGCTACAGGACGCATGACACGTGCTTGGAAGAAAAATCTAGTGAATGCACGAGCATTTTCCATGTTGCCTAGAATATCATTGGGAAGTGCCTCAGCAACGCGGCCAGATGAGTAATGGGTTAAATAAGGGTAAAGGACATACTGATTTCATCGTCTGCCGCCGAAGCATAATATGCATGAGCCTTATGTGAGAGAATTTTCTTCGCGACATTCTAATGTACTGCAATGTAAGGAGGAGACGCGAGAAACGAAAAATAGAATAACCTCCATATCCGATAGACTTAAAATCCTCGACAGAGGGAGCATCCTGCGTCGGGCATCGTCCACACGGATTTCATCTCTTGTTTTCCTGGCATTTTGTCTTTTTTCGTTAAGTATACGGGTTGAGTCAAGCCCCAATGGACCCAGATGTTTGGAAGGGGGCAGGTTTTTTTCAAGGGCATCCGGAGGATGAATCGGTTCATAAACCAAGGTCGCGTCACGTCCAGCATATTTAAGAATAGTTTCTGCACCTCCCGGATGTTCCTAGCCCATGGAAAAGATAAATAGGGACAGTCTCAAGGATTTCAGACATACAGGGAGAAATTCAGTGACATCGTAGACCTTGTTCCGGATGATAACCCAGCATGATCTGTGAAGAGCGGAATGCAAATAAGAACTGAAACGGCTTAAAATGACGGGAAGCGTACTGGGGGGACTTGTGCAGGGCGACCTGCTCGAGAGACAAGGGCGACATGTGAATGTGGTAGGTAACGGATAATAGTGTATCCAGGCAGATAGCTCCTCAGTAAGCTCAGGCTCTCCAGGTAGTCTTTTGGTCTATTTTGACACTTGTGCAGTCTGTGCTTGGTCTCCCTCTGATATTTGGAAATGTAGACAGTGAATGATGTAACTCACAAGGTCAGAAAAACTCGTGGCTATGCGCCACCCCTGTCCTCGCTCGCCAAAATTTTATTATTATATGTGTCACAGTTGTCAGTAGACAACTAAGAAAAAATGAGCTTATGGATGATTGACTATAGTCAGTTTTTGGGACTTTTTGAAGGTCCTTAGTTTAACCTTCTCCTCCTTCCCCTTCTTTGTTCATTTCCAAGTAGGTTGCCCAGAGCTTGTTGAAAGGTATTTCTACATCTGAAAAGAAGTGATAGAAATAGTAATAATTTCAGGCTGACTAAAGTAAGGTAATCCACCGGACCGGTAAAGGCCGGCGTGTGCCACAGTGCACGTGACTGCGCGTTGCTTGTTCGTATTATGACTCGAACCGCGCGGTGTGCATCAAGTGTGCACCACACAATTGAGCTTCATCCATACCCGCAATGGTCCCCCTTCCTTCCAGGAAATCCCTCGAGGCCATGAAGCGAGTAGACCTTCAGAGAATATGCAAGGCAAGGGAACTTTACGACCTGTATTACACATACTCATCGCCTTTGTCAGGATTACGGGGTCAAGGCAAATCTCAAGTCGGAAGCGTTGATTGACCTCCTGCTCGATACACAGTATGCCTCCCTTCAGAGTTCTTCAGCTTACATGATCATATGTTATTGCTATAGATCTCCGCCAGCTCATCAATCAACTCCGGCAACCCGAAGATCAGTTTCGACCAGGCAATCCAGTCGGGCGGGACCAAGTCGGGTTTCATCAATGATAGTGCATGAGATCAGCGATGATGATACAGAAAAGATATTACCAGAGATGGTAGAGGAGGTATTGCTGCTAGAACCTTCCCCAAAAGCTGCTCCTCCACCCTTATTACCCCCTGCTCGGACACGAAAAGCGAAAGAATTACAGACACGGCTGGGGGTCGGGAAACCTATAATCGCCGGAGGTCGTGGGCCTCGCGCAGTTACAAGATCTGCGGGAAGCTCTAGAGGAAAGCAAGCAAAGTCGAGCAAAAGCCTGAAGCCAACAGAGGATACGATCGAAGAAGGTTTGTCCCGTTTACCCTTTCCAAGGCCTGAAATTTATTAAGAAATTTCAGAAGTTGAACCCCTAAGTGTATCACCTAAAGGTCAGACAAGTCATCCGTTCCAGTTCCATGGCTCTCACAATTTCCCTCGCAGAGCCCGAACATACAGATGCCGAGGAGAGAATTGAGCCCCCTCCCAAAAATTCACCAAGCACCGACCCCAAAATAGGGAATGTCAAGAAAATAGTTGAGGATGCGGTGCGCATTAAAATTTGACTTGCTTTCGTTCGTATTGACCGTGTAACCCCATCCAGATACTTCCTCTCCAAAATCAAATACACATCCTTAAATCAGAATTAGATGGTGTACACACTGTCAGATCTGATCTCGCCGAATTGGGGGTGCAGGTCGCTGACATTTGCAAAACGCAAAAAGATTTCAAAGTCGAGTTCGAAAACCTTCGTGAATTGTCGTTAATTGTAGTCTCGTTGAAAGAAGAAATCCGGCAACTACGGGAAGGCTTCGGAGCACACCCTCCACCATCACGTCCATCCACCCCCAAGGCGAAATCGGATCAACCAAAGCATGGACTGATGTATGTTGGATGATTTCACTAATTTCACACTTACTTACATCAAATATAGGGGCTTTGGTTTGCCATCGGCTTTCAAAAACATTGCGGCCAGTCAGCCTAATGTTGCGAATAGATCGAGCTCAATATTTCCTCATCCTGGCATTGCAGAAAGCACTCTGGGAAAACGCCATCGAGATTCGACTGGAAGTAATATCACTGGCATTGTGGAAGAAGGACAGGAGGATGAGTACTCCGATAGTGAGTTGGCAAAAAAAGTAGTCCGTCCGACAAAAAAGCGGCCCAGGATAAGTCCGGACAGCGCTCAGGCAGGGAGCTCTAGTCGAATTTCTTCAATGCAAAATGACGATCAGGCTGAGAGTTCGAATTCTCGTGCTGTTCCTACCTTTACAGTGTTTCGAGGTTCTGAGGAACCCTCGGATTATATTGATCCTCCACCGCCGACGGAACACCTTCCGGATTTCTTCCACCCAGAATCACCCCCAAGTACGAATTCGAATATTCAAAGGTCAAGAACTGCAGCAGGGGTGCCTACAAGTTCGGCCAGTGCAGCAGAAAATCAGCCACATGGGTTCAACTTTTCTTTTCTTCCCATTTCGTCGACCCCCAACAACGGACAATATATGCCGAGCTTCCCGTACCCAGAACCTCCTCAGTCACCATCGCCTGCTGGACCCAGCTTGGCTCTTTACATGAGCCGACAGGACGAGCGAACAGATATTTTCAAATCATTCGGGTTGCCTTCTCCTGTGAGGGCGGCTCGTAATTATGGGTCTCTGAATCAAGAAGATCGGGGTGGATTTGTCAACCCGGCGGCGCTTACCCAAGGTTCTTCCGGAAAGCAAAAAGAAGTGTCCACGAATGATGCAGATGCCGCAGATCCTCCCCCAGGCAAACGTACAATGTATGGAACAGAGCTCGAAGGCGATACCCGATTTGGGGATTTTGGTCTCGAAGGGATGGCTACAAACTACTGGGCCAGCGGCAAGTTTTGAATCGGAGGGAGAGCTTGGATTGAGTCTTTGGACAACTCATTTTTACCTGTAAAAATACATTTTTTTTGTATCAGTTGTACGAACACTGCGTCTACTTCAAATTTCAAGAAAGGGCCTACAACGATAACAGGTTCCAATGCCTACTGGAAAGAACTATCGATGCAAAGAGTCGGTATATATTTGCGAAATCATACATCCCACAACTACGTGTTGCCAACCATTTCTCAATTCTAGATTGATGGTACGAACGACAGCACTTCCTCGTAGAGAAGTTCTGAACATTGAGAATTGGGTTAGTTTAGTACACATGGAGTCACTAAGTGAATGTCAGTCGCACCCTTCAACTGGTCTTTACTCAGGTCATCCTTGTGGACTATCAGAAACGGGTAAGCTTGAATATCAAAAGTCGAGCACGAAGGAGTCTCACAGTCAAACTCGAAGTAAGAGGGACTGAGAGGGGTGACAACAGGCTCGTCCTCAGGATCATGCTTTTGTTGTGGGTCAGTACGCTTTGGAATCCCCAAGGTCAGAAAATACCACCCACATAAGCAGATAAATAGGGATGCTCCAAGGCTTCGTCGACTGCCATCCGCTTCTTCGGGTCGAAGGTCTGTGATAGTGTCAAAGAAGCAGATAGTCTATGATAATTTCCACTGACCAAAGTCTTTGACAAGAAATCGATTGCTTCAGCAGAAGCATGGGGGAACAAGGTTGGGAAAGGGCGCTTCTTACGGATCGGCAAGGCTCGAATGTAGTCTCGCGACCGTCTTGATGTAATAGCATAGAACTCATCAAGGCTTGGAGTGCCTGAACACGCCAATCAATCATAAAGGTGAGACTAGTCCTCAAATCACTGACCAATAACATCAAGAATCAAATCAAGCTGATGGCTGTAGTCACGACCCGGGAACAATGGGCGACCAGTAAGCAGCTCAGCCAGGATACACCCGACAGCCCAGATATCAATTGCCTAGGATATATTGAATGAGCAATGAAAGAACGGGATTAATTCAATATAGTAAAGCACCTTCGTATACATCTTGAAAGAAAGCATGATTTCTGGTGCACGATACCATCTCGTGGCAACATACTCAGTCATTAATCCCACCTCCTTGCCTCCTGGAATGGAAGTTTTGACGCTGCGAGCAAGACCGAAATCGCAGACCTTGAGGTCACAATTGGCATTTAAGAGGAGATTAGCAGGTTTGAGATCACGATGGACTATATCGGCACTATGGATGGATTTCAGGGCACGGAGGGTCTGGTATACAAAGTACTATTATGGCTGGTGAGCGCGCATGCATGTGTGTGAGTAATAGGGTATGGCTTTACCTGGCAATGATCATCAGTGAGGTGTTGGGTGCGAATGACTCGATGAAGGTCGGTTTGCATCAGCTCTTGGATGACTTGAGAAACGGATAAGAACAATGATCGGTCCATCTTAGATATATAAAACGTACAGTAAATCTCTGTGAAGGACTCAAGCGTGGGCGGCTTGATGATATCCAGGATGGATATAATCTAAAGACCATTAAGCAAGTGCCCAAATGGGATACGCCGGTAGGCCTCACATTCTCGTTCACACATGTCTCTGAAAAGAACTTGAGTAGTTTGAGCTCTCTCAGCGTGCGTAGGCAGAAGAGAGTATGGTCGAAGGGTAGAATTTTCTTGATGGCGACCTGTCGACCGCTCGGTTTGTGGAGGGCAGCCGCGACGGTTCCGTATGCACCTTCACCGATAGCATGGAGGAGCTGATAATCGTCACCTGTAATCGAAAGAAATTAGAATGGAAGGGGACAATCGGGAGGGATCTACAGCACCAATCTCAAACTTTGGTAGAGGCTTGGGGTTTTTTCGAGAAGACATCTTGTTATCACCAGAACCCAGCGGGAGTGAAGAAGTATAGAGATGACAATGCGCTGGGAATGAGGAGGCAGTCCACCAATCGCGATCGGCCCCTGATACCACGGTTGTTACCGTTGGTGATGGGAACTGTTGTTAGGGTTGGCACAAATACCGCAAAACCTGTTATTTTTTCCCTTTCATTGTCTCTTTCCTTCCTCCCCCCTCTTTTGTTCTCTTTTTCCCCCCTCCCAAAGTCATTCTTTACTCTCTACCAATCGCTAGCGATGTTTTCTGCTTCTCTCTCCTTGGGCCTGGCGCTTTTACCCTTTGTCTCTGCTGCTATCATCGACATTCAAGTCGGAGCTGCCGGAAAGCTGGCTTACTCCCCCGAAGCTATTGTAAATGCTCCCATATTTTTTATCTTTCATCCTGTTATTTACCCTAATTTTACAGGCCGCTCAAGTTGGTGATCAGGTGGTCTTCCACTTCCTCGCCAAGAACCACACTGTCACCCAGTCTTCTTTTGCTGATCCTTGCGGAAAGAAAGATGGTGGTATAAACTCTGGCTTGTCCGCTTACCTTTTTCTTTCTCTTTTCGTTTGAATTCTAATTCCCACCCAGCCAACCCGTTCCCGCTAACACGACGAGTAATTTCCCCACATTTACCGTTGAAGTCAAAGACGTTAGTATCCACTCTGCGGTTCCATGATTCAAGTTTAATTGTGTACTTCTGTTAGACCCAACCCATTTGGATATACTGTGCACAGGGTGCTCGTACTGCCAATAGTCATTGTGGTGCTGGAATGGTCTTTGCCATTAACTGTGGACTTGACGGTGCTCCCAACTCGTTCACCAACTTTAAAAACGCTGCCCTCGCTGTTGGCGCCAGCCTCGCGGCCGCTGCCTCTTCGACTCCGGCTTCGGGTCCCTCGGCAACGGCTGCTTATGGCGATTACACAATTCCCCCCGCACCAACCCCCGTTCCCGTCACTCAGGTCATCACTCTTGGATCTTCCTCAACCTGGACCACGACATACTCTTCCTACCCCAACTCACCTGCCCCGACTCCCGTTTCCGCTGAAGGTGCCGTGCACAAAGTCGTGGTCGGTGGGCCAGGAAGTCTCAAGTTTGACCCTCCTTTTATTTCGGCTCTTCCCCGCGATACTGTTGTCTTCGAGTTGTATGTATCTATAAAATATATACATGGATATCACATCTGACCGTTTCCCAATAGCCACCAGAAGAACCACACCGTTACCCAGTCGTCTTTCGACGACCCCTGCCGCAAACTGAATAAGGACGGTCTGACTGGCTTTGATGCTGGCTTGTGTGTAAAGACCCATTTTAATTAACACACTTTCTTACCTTTCCGATCTTATAGCATGCCTGTTGTGGATGGCGCGACTGAATTCCCGACCTGGAATTACACTGTCACCGACACTGCCCCCGTCTGGGCATATGTGCGTTAAATAATAATTTCCTTTGGTGGATGAATCTGAGTCACCCCTTTTCCATAGTGCCGTCAACAAACTCCTGCCAGCCATTGTGGTGCAGGAATGGTCTTGTAAGTGCCATCCATGTTCTGCCGAAATCCCCACCTGACGTGGTTGATATAGTGCTATTAACTCTGATGAATCGTCTGGTCGCAATTTTGCCGCGTTCCAGAATGTCGCCAAGGCTCTCAACGGAACTGCTGTTGCTGCTACAGCCCCTTCCGCAACACCAGCTGCCAGCAGTGCCAGCAGCGTCAGGATAGGAGGGATCAGCATTTTATTGGTGTTCACTGCTATGATTGGCCTCCTCTAGGGTTGAATCCCCTATAGATCATTACCCTTACGCTTTCCCATGAGTTATGATATCTTGGATTGTCTAGATGACAGATCAGTTGGACATCTTCCTTCGTTTTTCGACCTGGACAATGTCGACCAATACCCTTTTATTTTAATGTTGTTATCTTACCTGTATACCTACAATCTCATCAATGATTACAAGTAATCATCGGGCATTGAGCAGAATAAATAATTTGCAATTGAGAAAAATATTACAAAGCGATCAAGCAGATTCTAGGGCTTTTTTCTCTTTCTTTAACCTCTTCTTTTCCCGTCGTGTGCCTTCATCCTCCACTGCTCCCTCGGCAGCTGCTTTCAATTTCTTCTCCTTTTTTCGCTTTTTTTTGTCAGCTTCATCAATATCCTTGGCAGCATATTCATCAACAGGCTCAGAGATTTCTGATTTCCGTTTGCGTTTCTTTTCTTTCTCTTTTTGAGCAGGGGCTGCCTCCACTGCAGGGGTAGTAGCTACCTCAGCTTTGGGGATAGCTGGAATTGGCGCAGATGGCGGCTCATCGCGGTTGTAATCCACATAATCGCGACTCCACTCGGTAGGGGTGACGCCCTCCACTTTCTCTCCGTGTTTGCCAAGCTTTCCATCCTTGACCATCTTTTTCTTCTGCAAAGCCACAGGTCCGAGTCCCCAGCGACGTGGATAGGTGTCGCGCTCCATAATGCACCTCTTGACTTTGGCAACAACTCCGTGATCACACGTTGCAAGCTCCACAGTCGACATCTGCGCAATGGCCAGTGCAATGGCTTCACCTACAGGGTAAAAATAGATTAATAATAATCTAGTTGGAGTAAGACTATTCATATACCTTTTGTTGTCATCAGTACAACTTCTTCGTGCACAGATATGTCCGCTTCGTAACGGAGGAGGCCAGGAATCATGAGTTTTGCGCCATAACAAACGGCGTTGACGGCACTATCCTTCACGACGATTCGCTTGTAGCCCACCATCAAGGTTTCCAAAGGTTTAATGACACGACGGAGGTAGGATTCTTGGGTTTGGGTAAAATCATGAGGTGCCAAATGGTCTCAATAGAGCCGAAGATCTTACCGTCTCTTGTATTGTCGTACAGCCACTGCGCATCCATCACATCGTGCATCGTGACCATGTCGTCGTTCTCCGACATGGCACCACTTCTAACTCTGCGCAACTCTTGCATATGACCACCCACACCCAACACTAGACCAAGATGCACGCATAGGGTCCGGATATATGTTCCAGCTTCACATGAAACCCAAAACACGCTGAGGTTCCGCTTGTCATCAAATTCGAGCAATTTAGACTCGTGGATCGTTCGAATGCGAAGCTGGCGTTTCACTGCGGAAATCAAGGGCGGACGTTGAAAAAGGGCACCCGTTAAGGTTTGGAGAGCGCGGGGAAGGGCGGCAGGGTTGGGCAGACCAGCGTGCAGACGGAGAACGCAGACGTACTCTTTGCCTGTTAGTGGAAGTGGATTAACTTATCTGTGGGAAGAAAAATGGATGTTGGATACTGACCAGCACCCTGCTGAGATTTTACCAACCTCGTAGCGCGATCTATACAAACAATCAAACAGCCGGTGACCTTGGGATCGAGTGTACCACTGTGACCAGTCTTTTCTACGCGGAGGATTCGTCTTAACCACGCAACGACTTCATGCGAAGAGGGGTTCGACGGTTTGTCCAGGTTGATAACTCCAGACCTAAAACGTGGATTAGAAACCGGAAATTGGCGTCATTGGTCACAAGACATACTTGACGTATGATACAATGTCGCGCTTCAACGGGCTGCAACCTGAGGGAATGGGGGTGAAGTGACTTGAGCGGACCAGGAGCCTGTCATAGTTTTTGAGGAGAAGGGGCCACTGGGATGTATTGAGAGCGGGCGCTGATTTTTCAGACTTTATAGTGTAGTCACCATTCAGCTGAGCGGATGCGACCTGTTCACGGGTGAGAGCCATGGTCTACTTACGAATGACCGCAAATCTGATTTTTTTGCTGGTGATACTCACAGTGCCGCTGAGTTTGAAGCTCGTTAAACCTTATTTATGCAATCTACACAAAACAAAATCTTGTAACTCACCCTCTTCCCACAGCAAGCCGCCACCAAAATGGTCAGTCCTGGGCAACCGCTTTGCTGAGTTCTCTTCTCAGTAGGCTAATGCCTTATCTTCTCTATCTAGCCAAAAGCTGCCCCCGCCAAAGGTGCTGCCACCAAGCACAAGTTCGTCATCGACTACTCGAAACCTGCTGCTGATGGCGTTTTCGACGGCGCTGATTTCGAAAAATTCCTTCACGACCGCATCAAGGTTGAAGGCAAGTCTGGCCAGCTGGGCGAGAACGTCAAGGTTGTTCGGGATGGTGCGCCCTTCCGTTTCCCCAGTTGTCACTTATCCTTGAGCTCGACATTTGTAGGCAACACCAAAATCACTGTGACCTCAAGTATCCCCTTCTCAAAACGATATCTGAAATATCTCACCAAGAAGTTTTTGAAAAAGAACAGCCTCCGTGACTGGATCCGGTATGTTTGGTGTATTTTCTCCTTACTGCTGACCCTGTAACACACTGTTCAGTGTCGTTGCCTCTTCGAGAGACAACTACCAGCTGCGATTCTACAATATTGCGTAAGCCCTTTTAAATATGATCATTTCCTATTGTTCGCTTATCACATATAAATAATAGTGGTGCTGGAGATGATGAGGACGAGGATTAATCGTACATATATACACTGATGTAATCGCAGTGACCATATCCTCCGAATTGATAGCTCATCTTGGATTTTGATGTTCAGCCCCTCGTCAGTTCCCATGAACCCTCTACTCCCTGCATAGCCGTACTCTGAATTCCCTTTGTTTGTGAGGCTAGCTTCAGTAAGCACTGGCATAATAATGACTGGCCAACAGGACCCATGCTGAAGTACAGGTTATCTGCTTGCATCCGATCAGAGTAAGTACAGTTATTTGCCCACTCCGTCCATTGGACAAGGTATACATAAGAACTTTGGTAGTTCTCTATGCTCGAATGCCTGACGATGACAAAGCTGCAAGTGCTGGTGTTTCTGCTTTCATTCTTTAGCGACCTCTTCAACCCCATATCACATATAAACATACTTAGGTAACAAGCCTTAATTCTCTTTCCCTTCCTTGGGCATTCAGTATTCAGTGCTCAATTGTCTAACAAAAGTCTTGGCCCATCTCTCAAACATTGTCCTCACAATAGATATTCTGCATTACATTTGTTTCTACTAGTTAATTTTTCAAACCTAGTTAAGTCTTAGCTGGGCCGCTGACTGCCAGATAAACATTCAATGTGCAAAAAATAAAAAAAGAGTTCCTGCTGAACCAGAAAATAAAATTGAGGGTATGTATTTTCAAAAATTTATGCCATTTCATCAGGAAAATGGCTGGTCCGTCTTTGGGCGTCTTTGGTGTCTTTCCAAAGATGTAAAGATACCAAAGATGTAAAGATGTCGCGTCTTTGGAAAGTAGGGTACCTAGTCTTGGAAAGACACAACAC
>Ga0307509_10004666_pt1 | contig 19577 bp, 21 predicted proteins | sample 10_EM_MG_FD_202245 | JGI IMG/M metagenome (GOLD analysis project Ga0307509, IMG submission 202245) | Populus trichocarpa ectomycorrhiza microbial communities from riparian zone in the Pacific Northwest, United States - 10_EM | ecosystem: Host-associated > Plants > Roots > Unclassified | place...
GGTCTATCATTGGTTGTGCGGGAGTGGGCTTGGCATGGGATTTCCTTTAAGTAGTCTTCTCTCTTGTACGACTAGTCATTAACGAACATCTCACCTCACACACGTATCACACACACATCCCAACAATATCTCGAGGTAAATCACTGCTGATCATGACCTCAGATCTCATGCCCCATGTCGCTGTGTCGTGAAACTTATACCAGTAGGTGAGAACTGTAAGGAACTCACCGATGGAAATGCTTTACGTAGGAGGTAGGGTATTTGAACGGATTAAAAATGAAAAAACATGAGTTATCGATATTCGAAAGCCCGGCAGATCATTAGGATGTTTGTATAAGGGTTTTCCTTTTTTCCCTTCTTCGCTTCATTCGTAGGACTGGCCACAAGTACTCTCGCCGGCGGAGCTGGAGAAGAGCGAGAACCGAGAATCACGTTGAATTGACTATGCAACGAAGTTTTACTCCACCGGGCGCTTCGGAGAGTTTTTTGCTTTAATAACCCTCCCCGCTTTTTATCCCAGATAACGATGTTTGATCGAATTACCCATCCAAGAGGAGCAAACTTTAGACGGATACGGGGTAAGGCAAACCTTACTCCACGAGTGAGAAACCATGGAGCTGCGGATGGCATCGCACCACAGCCACATTATTGATGCTTTGGCAGCAAGAAGAGCACTTTAATCATATTGCATCGAAATTCCCCAGATATGCATAAGAGGGTAACGTTCGTTGCCTTTTAAACTTAGCTCTCTCTAGGCGCTTTTCAATGCATATCTTATGTCATCCACCGCTATGGTTAGCGTTGCATACCCGAGGACAAAATTTCCGATACGAGTGTGGTAAACGAGCTGAGCGTAGATCAGTCGGCGCGAAAGTCTACCGTACGACAGACAATGGTTTTGATTCAAAAATCTCTGTGAGGCCGGGTTGGCTGACATGTCTGTTTCCGGCTCTGTTTGCTTGTATTTGCTGAGTTAGATTGTATTGTGAACCCAAATGGCCTGAGAGTTTTGTAGAGGACAGGGGTCATGCATAGGTTAGGAAAGACAAAATTCAAGGTTCTGTATAGTTCGTAATTATTTTGTTGGAGTGCAGTACACCGGTACCGCAGTGTTGACCGTCGCCTCGAGTGTGCAGAATCAAGGAAACCTCTTGTATCGAATATACGTGCTGAACCTCCTGTACGAGTACTGTACTATATAGTACCTGGTAGGGTAGCTGACAGATTCCAGACCACTGAGTAATTGGGAATGCGATTGAGTATCAGCCCATGCACATTTCGAGTGACCGACGATTTCCAGTTGTGTACCGGTATTCGAGTGAGCGAACATTCCGACACCGTCATCAATTGTTCTCCTGCTTTGGTTGTCACCCTCCTTTGATCGGGCGGATGGAGGATCTTTCTTCCCTATTGGTGGCAAACTTTGAGGCTCAACCTCGGCAGATGTCTGATGTCTTATCGATAATAGCCGATCCATCCACTTTTGTCTGGAGCCCCCGCCAATTCTCCCCAAGTCCTCGCCCCTCCGTAAATACAGGTCGGCGTTGCTACCACAACGGGCTGGACCCCCGACCCTCATTCTTCTGCTCGAGTACCCTATATTAGCCTATCTCTTCGGCTTCTTCCTCCCTCAACTCTCATCCAACGTAAACACCAATCATCAACTTTCAAAATCGATCATGCCACCAGCCATGACTAGTACACACAGCGCACTCGCCGCTGCGACTATTAATGTTCCGCTCGAGGATAGAATGGGGGTCTCTGAGCCTGGTATGGGTATGAAATTTGCGTCCAAAGAGGCTGAAAGACAATACCTTAAAGAGAGACTCGCCGCTGGATTCAGAATTTTTGCAAAGTATGGCTTCGACGAGGGGCCCGGTGAGCACTCCCTCACATCTGATTTCTAGTAATTTCCGATTCTAACCATGTTCGCTGTAGCTGGTCATATATCTCTTAGGGTAGTGTAGCAATGATTCTCCCGATCCTTCACTCGGCTAACACGAACAGGATCCAATTAATCCACAGGCGTTTTGGGTAGGCAGAAATCGCTCCCCCCAACTTGATCGCTCCCTGAGTGCTGCTCATGAAGTATTAGGTTAATCCGTTTGGCCTTCATTATGCCTTGATCAAAGCTTCGGATTTGCTCCTCGTTGATGAATCCGGAAACATCCTCGAAGGGGGTAAAAATCGCCACCTCAATCTCGCCGCCTTCATGATCCATTCAGCAATCCACATGGCCCGCCCTGACATTAACTGTGCCGCACATGCTCACTCTCTCTATGGGCGTACCTTTTGTACTCTTGGAAAAACCCTCGATATCACCACGCAGGACAGCTGTGCTTTCTATAATGTCAGTTCCTGACTCATTAGTTTGGAGGTAGATATTGATCGGTATACGATAACAGGATCACGTGTTGTACGAAAATTTCAGAGGTGTAGTCCTGGATGAAGAGGAAGGTATTGCTATCACTCAGGCTCTTGGAACCAAGAAAGTACGTAACTCATAAATTCTCCAGCAAACAATACCCCTATAGTTGATTAACTAGCGGTAAGGCAGCATTGCTCCAAAACCACGGACTCCTAACTACCGGTGAAACCGTAGAGGAGACCGTGTTTTGGTTCCTGTCCCTAGATCGGTGCTGTCAATCTCAACTGCTCGCAGACGCAGCTGCAGCCGGTACAGGAGGAACGACCAAGAAAATCGGCGACAAGGAAGCCCTGGATACGTATGTCCCCCTGTTATTTCCGAGCCTGTTCTCGAACTGATCTCTTTGACCGAACTAGCTGGAAGGTGGTTGGTAGTAGGAAGGGCGGGCACTTCGCTGGGAAAGGACTATTTGACTTGATTGAGGTTGAGACTAAGGGGGATTATAAAAACTAACTCTCGCACTCGTTAGTCGACCACTTGAGTTAGCTTAGGGATTGAATAAAACACGATACCAAAACTATGTGAGACATTCCGCCGATGTGATGGTATGTGTTGAGATTTGCGGGACACAATGGCCTCTCAGTTTTTGAGCATTGTAAGCATTGTAAGCATTCTAAAAGCTATTCCGCGGTAGGTGGAAAAACACTTGTAGTTGGTCATATACTAGTGCGTGGGAATTTCCTCTCCAAGTAAAGCCTAACATCGGAGGGGACTATCTGGCTCATAAATAGCCTAAGGGTATAGTACGTCATGACCGATTGCGTTGATAGCATTCCTGACGCGGCTGATAGGTCTTTGTACTGTATTTATAATCCCCACTGAAGTATGGCTTTCATCAAGGAAGAACTCCCCTAAATACATTTCCGGGGCAGTCTCCTGGGGAGAGAGCGAATAGATGGGGGAGGGGGGGGTAGATACACTAAAAATCAAGTGACAAACATCAAACTTGGTAAGGCTATTCGCTGTACCCCTCCTATTCGGGGCCTTTCCCTACTATGTTAATGTTATTGGGGGGCAAGTGCTTTACTGTATGATACTGGTATATTTCGCCCCATTTCCCCGGGGTGAAATTTTGGGCTACGATACCTGGAACGTGACCTGTTTATTCGAGTTTTCATGCACAGTATCCGTCCGCACATCCTACCACAACAGCGAAATGCCTCAAAATGTTTATCATGATGCGGTAAATTCCGGTGCTAGCAGTGTAGCCGGGTTAAGAAATCTTCGTCTATCTTCTCACATCATTTCCCCGGACTATTGCACGCGATGGGGATAGCGCCAAACTTCCCTGCACAGATCGTTGTCCCCTTTGCTATTATGAAAGGCCGCTAGCGAGAGGTTATTTCTCCTAGTCGATGGGGGCGTATATCCGGATCTCACCTGATCGAGCACGAACTCCTCGCCCAAATACCCACGGAGAAATATGGGAGAAAATAACTTGGGAGGAGGGGATGGGAAATTCCGAGCACTCCAAGAACCTCCGCACGTAGGTAAGTAGCCGGCTACCTTCCGTATCATTTCCTCGAAGTCGGATAGGAACTAAGGACAACTGAGCCAAGGAGAGAGGGCAAAAGAAACTTCCAAATCGCCACACTTTTAAGCAACTACCGAGAGGCGATTGGTAGACCCGCCCTATCTCCAATCCAACCTCCGCGAAGTGATATGGTGCGGCCAAATTACAGGGACTGCAAAAATTAACGATCTCTCGATTCGTCGGACCTGTAGCCCCCGCGGAACCTACCATCCTCCGTATTCTCAAAACTGGACGGACTGTCGAACAAGGTCTCGTCCTGTGCGATCTGATGTGGCCTTGTTAGCGGTCCCCACGCGGCCTTCAGGCCCAATATCCATACGAGGACTGGAAGAGATTTAGCGGTTAGGACTGTATATAGCCTAAGATTTGTAATTATTTTGTACCCTGGATACAGACTTAGTAGAAGTGGGTAATGAGAGCAGGGGAGGTGGGGGAGTGCTTTTCGGGGGTTATTCCCCTTTATCTATGCTTCTAGTGTAGGCAGGTAGGCAGGTAGGCAGGTAGGGTTATATTGTCTGTCCCCTCGGAGAATTGCAGAAAGGATAGAGATGCATCGTATAGTCTTCACGGCTGGTGTGTTCCTCTGCCGGTGCATACATGGTACCATTGCGACCTTAGAGTGCCGGTATTTCCCACACTAAGTGCGACTATTTCTAACACTAAGTTTTGAAATTATACTTTCGGGTATGCACCTTTCTAAGTCTTTGAGTAAGACGACGCTGGTTATAATTAGTCAGTTTCGGGTAATGCTGTCCGGGTTCAAATTATCCTATTTGCATTATCTCCCATGTCAATACCCGGTTAGTTGATCACATATGCAATTCAGTTCTCACCCGTTTACTCTTGTCTTGCATATTGTCTCCTTGGATCTCCTTTCCACTATGGAAGCGCCACTCTCCCGCTGCATAAATAGTGGGTCTTTCCGGCCCTCTTGGATAGAATATAATTCTCAAGCATCTCTCGCTCTCCCAAGTTTCCGGTATATAGCTGGACTATTTCAAATTTTTGAACAGTAAGTTTCAGAGGCAAGCGAGTGATCGTCTGTGATAGCGACTTTAATTTGAAGTGCAACCACTAGGGGAAAGCCTTTAAAATACCATGGAAACAAGGGTACTGTACCTTCAGAATACCATTCTTGGCGAAAACATACCATCACAAGGTTTCACATTATGAGGAACAACAAAATATTTGCCTAAGCCCGCAGTTTCCCCTGTCTTTTTATTCGGATAGTGATGCTAAAAAATCAAGAATTACTTGAGGCTTCCGGGTATTTTTCTGAAATTTATCCAGAATTCATTAACATAAACTGAGTGATAAGGGGGAGTTGTTTATGGTGGGCCGGAGGCAGTTCTTTGCACAGGTTTCACTTTTTCGATGGCATATATCTCGGTCAATGGTATCCGGAAGGGTTTCTCGCCAAGAACATGGTATTGAAATGGTTCACCAGGCCACTAGGCAAAAAGATGCTCATGACACGCCGTCTCAGATTTGTAATCATACATCATGAAAGTTGAGCGGGCAGAAATGATTACCAGTTGGTTGCTGTCACCTGCCCGTTAACATTCTAAACATTATTACGCTTCAGTACAGTGCGTTACTTTCTACTCTTCGTTCATACCGATAATACTAATACAAGAACTTGGCTCTTACATTCAGATGATTTCCACCTCGAAGATATTCGTACTAGATAGAATGGCAGCTAATCTTAAGCTAAGGGCGGGGTGATACACAAAGAAATGCATCATAAAATAAGTTAGCGTGTCTCTTTTTTTTATATTAAATTCTCTTAGCCTACTGCTTGGCATTGAGGGGTACCTTGACTACTTCGCAATACACACCTTAAGTTAACCGCTTTGTGTGACGTCCAATTATTCGAGTTCTTGCGGTATATTGACCATTGATCGACAATGGCAAGGTGAGAACTCCGCTACCCCTCCGCACAGATGCCGATAACGCCGTCAAGGAAATTAAACTCATCTTGCATCACGAAGATTCCCGCCTAGTTCTTGTATGATACCGGGGTTGTTGGAATGTGTAAGTTCCCGGCGCACGGATTGTGTATCGAGTGGGACATTTTTATATCTACATAGGGCCTGTCCAGCGGGCACAATTTAGAAACACTTCAACGAAGGGTGAGGATGGAATGTATTCCGAAAGAAAGAAAAAAGAAGATATATTCCTAGAAAGATTGGCGGTCGGCGACACCATGAAGTTTTCATACTTTACCAGTAAGCTATAAGCGGAATTTTATTTTGTTAGTTAATACTCTCCACCTTTCCTAAGCCAGAAAGTGATATTTCTCTCAAACTCACCAAACCATCTAATTCTGTGCTTGTTTCGCCTAATACCTTGTCCGGGGGGAAAGGACGAAGTTTCTCCCAATGAATGCCCACTTATTGGATGTGTCATTTATTATTCACTGTGGCAGTTAAGAAGGTGGTAATCTAAAGTTATCGAGAGAGGGTTTTTTCTTTCAGTTTAGAGTTGCTGGGGACGCTAAAATGTATACCGTGTTCCAGGATGTAAGGATTGGGATGCTCGGCGGTGCTAGGTGCTTAATAGGGGGAGGTGTGCTTTACTGTATATTATCTCTTCAGGGAATTACCAAATGTGGGGAAATTATATTTTTCCGGTGGGAACTAGTTTAATTGGTGTCGGTGGGTATCTCTGCTTGGGGTTCTGTTGAGCCGTTTTGGCGAACCCGGGGGGACCATCGCCCTGACGCTGACATCTTTGAAGATGTAATTTTTTTGTGTGTTGGGTTGGCAAATTGACGTCTATGAGGTGGCTACGGTACTGTACTCTGTGCATCAGTTATGTACCGTACAGCACAATACCCTATCCTCCCGAGTTATTACAAAGGAGTATCGACTGGGTAGCTGTGGACTGATTGCCAAAAAGAAAAGAAAAGAATCACCCTCGCCAGACGCTGGTCACTGACTTAGTCGAATCCTCAGGAAATCCAACATAATTGCAGATGCATAGCTTATCACACTAAGCCAGAGAGTTACGGGGTAGGATGATGGGTGGGATGTATGATCCCGGATTTCGTACCGTGGCAATGTACAAACAATTTTCCATAAATTTGTGTAGATCAATCAAGCCGATCGAGTTATGGGGTAAAAACAGATGCGCTGCCAAAAGTAATAAAATGGAAAGACGTGAAAAACCGAGGAGATAGGGAAAACGCGAAACACTAATCACTTTCCAGCAATCTCATGCTCTCAAGTTGTTGCTTATTCAGGTGGAGAGCAGGAGGTTTTCTCATCGATAACCTGAATGATCAATGAGGAGTTTTCACTGTGCAATACACAATACAATATGTTCAGTGCACCCCATGCCCAAAGAATAACCTCTATCCGGGGATGAGCTGAGGTTACGCCCCGCCATCAATCAAGGTGCTGTTTAGTACTAGTAGAGCGAGAATGGTCAACTTACGAAGTAGGCACTCCCTCCCCCCTTCTTCGACTCTCTCCTGGGTTTGTCAATCTCCGCTGTTCTGTCCGTTCAACCACCTTCCTTTTTAGTGACCCATAGGAAGAAGCAGAAAGTGCTTCTTCTTGGCTGTTAGAGAGATATTATGTGGGGCTGGGGCGGTGGTCTGGGGTTTGGTAACTCCGTGGGTTAAGGTCTTGCGCAAGATCTCGGTACACTCCTCCTACTCACTCATTCTTTCCTCCTAACCTCTCTGGTAGCCTATCTCTAGGGCTCGATCAAGCGTCAAAGTCTGCGGGGAAGACTCCTTTATGATGGCTATGCTAATACTACACCGCAGAATCTCTTGGGTTTCTGCTTGTTTTTCCTTCCCCAATGTGAATCCCTACACAAGTACAGAGTCTATCTGTTTAGGAATTGCGCCTCCTGTCTGTGGGAAATCTGCTTACGTTTAGTGTTTCAGGTTCTCTAATACTGTGGGAAACTAGAATAATAGAATGACAATACCATGCCTAGAATCTCCCCTCTCCCCGGATTAAATTGCAAAACTGCAGCGAAAAGATTATCTTTAGGCACCTAGTCAAAACGAGAGAACTGAAAAGTACAAGGCCTTGTATGCGACTCCGACTCCCTGGCAAGATTCTCAATTGCCCAAGTTTATATTGCACATTGTGGGTTTGTTTTGCGGGGGATGGAGATGCGGGCCATGTTTCCGTTAGGAGTTTGGGAATGGGTTCCGGATGTCCGGGTTTTGTTGAGCCCTCTAAGTTTCCCTCAAGTTTTGATGAAAATTTAACGTGCTTATCGCCATATCGCGAGTAAGCTTGATGGAATCTGAAATACCAGCATCCCTTCAACACCCACTAATCTTTATGTTGCCGGAAACGGACGATGGGGCGGGGAAGGGGGGTCAGACTAAAGATGATCCTGGGAATTGGAACGAGCTGTTTGAACCGGCGGTTTGTAAGATAAACCCCCTTCTGAGAAAAAGGAAAGAGAACGATGGCATGTGAAAGTATCGGGAGTGACAAGCAGCGGATAAGCAAAGTGGTAGCGGAAGCTATGGGTAGTAGAAGAAGCCACAAAAACTAATGAACACAGTAAGTAGACTCGATTATTCTCCTGACACACTAAAGGAGAGAAGGGAAAGTGTTAATATTTTTCCTCTATCGCACATAGTACCTCCTGTGTTCCCTAGGGGTGGGAAGCGTGCTGGGTTCAAATTCACAAATGAATGATGCAGACGAGACTATTTTTTGTGCTGGAATCTTTTGTAGTTTACCCCTCATTCCCGTTTTAGGGGAATAGGTAATTCCTAATATTTTTGCCTCACAAAGCATTAAAGAGCCCCTCCCTGTGATCCCCATGCTGACCTCCGGGTTCGATCACCGAAGGCTTTCTTTGCGGCATTGGGTTGGAGCCCACAAGCAACGAAAGACGGCAGTGAGTTTGGCAAGGGAACTGCTCGGCACTTTAGCAACATTCGGTTCTATTCTTATTCAGGACTTGGGCCTCTGAGCCTCCACCCTCCCTCCTCCTTTGTTCTATCCACCTATTTTCCCGATCCTGGCCGGAGCCTCGTTCAAACTGATGCAAATTATTGGTTTTCGCTAGGGGGAGTCAACAGGGGGAGCAAGGGATAATCCCTTCTGAAAAGCTGACAGCTAGGATAACTTGGCTGATAGGTGAGGCGACATCGGCCCGCCAAGCTTTGGTTTTCCCCTGCATTGCGTTGCACAATTTTCTACTCCCGGTACCGTATTCGGTTTTCGATGCTTGCTTCCAGAATTGGTCCCGAATCCGATGTTTTAGACCTTGACGCTACACATGGGGGGATCAAGAAGTCATGTGGGAAGCCTTTCCATGTGCTGTAGGTAAATTACCTGACCGCTATGGAGGCTGAATATTGATCTTGGTATAAAGGGATACCCCCTCGTTCTCACCTTTCTGGGTTTCTCGGGGGTTTCCCCTATTTACTTCTTCCTCCCCGCAGCTTCATGCGTCGTTTGTTATTTGTTCATTACATTATTTAGGGTGCAAAGCTGTCGATTTGAACTATTCACTTTCTACCTCTTCCACCCTCGGTCTTTTTTTTTTTTTTTTTTGTAATCCTTCGGACTAGGAGACAGGAGCAAAGCGCTATGGAACCATTTGGGCCGCCGGGGGGACCGCCGGGAGGACCTCCAGGAGGACCAGGGGGGCCACCAGGAGGCATAGGAGCTAGCGACAACCAAGGTGGTGTTATACTAGCAGTTGTTTACACGACGACCACCGTGATGTTTTCAACATTATGTTTAAGATTGTACGTCCGATGGCGATATAGTGGGATCCGGTTAGATGATTGGTCACATGTTGTCGCTTCTGTATGGCTGTATTGATTGTTTTTATTTTTCTGGTTCGATTACTAGTTGGGGCTAACGATTTGGGGATAGTGCTTTGCGATAGCAACTGCAGCAGTGATAGGTTTAGGGGTTAAATATGGTGCCGGTAGACACAAGTTGGATATCGGCCCAATTGAGACGATATATGGGCTTAAGGTTGGCGGCATCACTGTTAGATATTATGGGTTGCTATCAGCTAATACTATTGCAAGTGGAACTGGGTTTTAAACCTCATGTTCATCATCACTACATTTGTCGTCAAGTTAGCGATTTGCTCATCGCTTTTGTACCTCGCTCAGAGGAGTCGAGTATTCCGGCTTACGATATATGCATTGGCGGTCTTCATGACGACCTACAGCCTAATATTCTGGCTGCCTAGTATGCTCGAGTGCCGGCCTCAGAAGTTCATATATGACAAGAAGGATATGGAGGGTGGAGAGTGCTTACCAGTGAGCTTGATGAGAGGACTGGAAATAACTCACACATTGACGAATAGCGGGGCCAATATTGTTTTGGTTGCGTTACTGGTGACTATAAATTGGGGGAAGATGAAGGAGAAGAAATCCAAATACGGCCTGGGGGCTGTTGTTATGTTGGGATTATTGTGCGTGGCAATCCTATATGTGAGACAATAACTGGGCTAACTGGGTTGGAATTATAGCGCTACTGGGGCAAGTATTGCCCGATCATTCTTCGTATTTCGCGACTCGCGGAGCATCGATGCGCTTTGTAAGGGGCTCCTTGTTCCCACATACGCTGGTAAGCTGCAATACATTAGCTGACATCGGGGCAAAACTTGCAGACGATTCAAAAAGCCTGTCGATATGCACAATGTTGGTTCTCTTCCCTTCACAAAATTTTGGGGCTCTCCGCTAATCTATCTTAGCTTGGAGGTTAACGTCGGGATCATCGCATCATGCATAGGCTGTTTACGTCCTTTGATGTGGGGTCACCACGTCTCCCTCACTAACATTGTCGTGGTAGACCCTCAGACTAGGCAATCTGGCGTGAGGGGGAGTGGGCTCAATGAAGCGGGTAGGGAAACCCCTTCACAGTCGCTCCTGCCGATGAATCCGGTGAGATGGATACAACGTGGGAGGATTAGCCGTGAGAAAGGACCTATATCTATTAACACTGGGGGGGAGATGCACCCGGCGTTTCAGACTATCATACCTCCAGTAAAGGACATAGCCTACGTTAGAGGCGGGGATAGGGGGTCTGGGATTGGCTTCTAGGTTGATATGGATATGAGGCTCCTTCTTTTGTTGAAAACGGGTTCCACGAAATCATTAGCCAGGGTCTGCGTTGCTTTATTTTTTTTGATCCCTTCATCGTATTCTTACTTTCCCTTCTTTCGCTTTCGGGGGGGGGGTTCGATATAGGAGGGAGGAAGGGCAGGGAAGGGAGGTATTGGTGGAAGCTGTTTAGTGCAATCTTTATATTTCGATGTGTTATGATTTTTTTTTGGCTTTCCGGTGGTGTACTCGCACTGGGGAGCAGCAGCAGTAGCCTCCTCTTCCTGATATGATAGATATTGTAGGAAGAGCTATATTACATCGCCGTCGCCCGTATTTTGATTTATCAATGCTGTGGAGAAATCCCCTCTAAAGCACCAAATGGGTATTCTCCACCAAGGGCAAGGAGCTGTTTGGGTGTCAACCTAAGACCTTGCTGTGCCCGTTCCTATAACAAATAAAGTCTGAAGTGCACCAAAAGATTACCCAAAAGTAGAGCCGCATTGACCCTGAACATAGAGTCTATACCTTTATTTAGTATGACCTAATGCAGTGCTGCATCATACTACTGGGATTATTGTACCATCAGTTTTCATTGTCTCCGTCTCCCACTCAACTAACTACATGGTATATAAACCTTGTGTCCGCCCATAGCAACTCCACTAAGAGCTACTGCCCATTTACTACCTACCCCCCATATTCCCTCTGCCCGCACCGTGACATGAATTAAAGCCCGTAAAAATGTAAACTAATATGAAGGCCGCTCACAAACCCCGCGGGATTCCTTCAAGTTTCATTTTTGACGAACCCAAAACATTAAATATGTGTCTCTAGACTAGACAGAGTTAGTAATAATTTCTTAACTAGACATGAATAGACTTACGACTACTTGTTCCCCCCCTATTTGGGTGACTTCATGATCGTCAAACTTGTCCCAACCTCCTGTGCTCGCATTCCGGACCACAGCAGTATAGTGCCCCCCAGTTAGGGTGCCGAAGTGGTTGCAGGTTGCATACAAGTGATAGAAGGGAGGTCTATGTACGCCACGGGCCAATGATGTGGACAGATATCTTGTTACATCTAGGCGAAAAGGGGTATCAACGAGAGTGGTAATTTTGGCTCCACCTCTATCCCCTTTGGCGAAACGTTTGAGGTGGATGACTAGAATATGCGGGAGTTGTGCAATACTGGACTTCTTTGTTGCCTCCGAGACTAAACGGCAGCCCGAACACAACCAACCAATCTCTTCCCCTAGTCCTTCGACCCCAAAAAACGCCTGCAAACAATAATCAAGCTGCAGTCCTCCCATCCCCCCAGCAGGTATCGGCAGAGAAAGACACATGAAATTGTCATTGGTAGTGCTTGTTTTCTTACATTCCAAGCATGAAACACTACTGTTCAATTTTCCTTGAAACCACTGGGAAACAACAGAGTAACTCTGAGTGCCTCTTGGTAATTGCATAGTAGGTGGCGCTGGGAGTGGTTGGCTCTCTTTGCCAGTCGCCTCAGAAGCTTTGGGGTCATCGGGTGCCCTGTCTGCTGCAAGTAGGTTGAGGTCATCGTCCATCTGATCCAGAAGGAATTCTAGGAATTCCTGTGCATCATGCTGACCACCATCAGCGAAAACCCCCTTTAATGCACCCGCTACAAACTGTAAAATAAAAATAAGCTTTAATCTCATAGTGATATCGTAACTGCAAAATACCTTGATTGCTTCAGGCCAAACCTCAGTTTGCTTGCCATCCCATTGTCTTTTGACGGTTTCGGCAAATGCCGCAGTAAAGCCTCCAAGGTGCTTTTTGGTGCTCTCCGGGGTGATGGCACTCTTATAACTACCATCCAAGAAGTACCGCGATAGAGGAATAGTCCCACTCATGCATTGCAAAATAGCATTCATGTAACATAAGTTACCTGAATTGCAAAGCCCAACTGCCCGAGTGGACATCATACCCATCTCCAGGAAAGGAGGGGCTGGAAGTCTGCCTGTCTCCGCCGGCATTTCTGAAGGCCACCAAGGCTCCGGAAGTGGGAATAAAGGTACAACTAGAGGCAGGGGTTCGGGTTCGGCCAACAACTGAGCACTGACTCTGGAGATTCTGTTATTCTCAATGATTTTCGCTCTAACAATCGAATAATAGCCTATTTCATTCTCCAGGTCCTGGGTAAGAATAAATAGTTTAGCTTTGTCAAAAGGGGGTATACCAACGAGCAAGATTACCGTTTTTAGTCTTTCAAAGTCTCTGTAAAGTCCGCCGGCTCTGCTTTTAAAAGCAGGATAATCCCGACATCTTGGAATAATGTTGACCACAATTTGGTACGAAAGCCGGTAGTTGCTGTATGCTTTATCCAAACGTTTAAAACGGAAAAAAGCTCTAGCAGAGTCCCAAGATCGAATAGCAATCTCAAGCCATCCTTTAATCTACACCATTATTAGTTAAGTTTAAGAAAAAGCTTTTTCCACACGTGTAGAATGATATTACCAAGTGGTCACCAGGAAGAAGGCCAGAAGTAGGAGCTTCAAGTTCGTCAAGATGAGGATATACAAGGATTGCAGGGCCAGGAGGTGGTAGTTGTAAGGGAGAAGAGGTGTTAGAGCTCATGGCGGGCTATTTGAGAGCTTGGGTAAGTCAGGTGGATAAAATGTCCAGTGACTGTAAGAAAAGGGACAGTTGTGAATATATTGAGTAAGGTGGATAGATGTAGGAAGTTTCGGAGAAAATTGAGGAGTAAGGAATCTTGTGTTTGGAAGGGGTGTAGAGAGTGTAGGTGGTTTGATAGAGGAGAGCCAGCCACGAAGGTGGGGATAGGAGAGAGGTAAATGTGGCTTGGCATGCTGTTTATATGTATAAACCGCCTTTTTCACGTACCCTGACTTAGCCAAGTACAATTACACCTGAGAGAACCATAAGACAGACATCGACTCCCCCCATCCGAATTATTTTCACCTCTGCTCTTCTATCCCTTCCCTGTCCGTTCACTTAGGCGAGACGGATCACTTCTACAAACCACTCTCGCTGGAGAAAACATGTCTACAATAGACAGGCCCACAAGTCCACCGACGACGGACCCCCTTGTTGGTAGGAAAGATGATCCAACACTACAAGCCCTCCAAGTTATTACAGACCGACAAACAAAAATAATATACCACTCACACCTTGAATCGATGCTGAAGCAGCAGCGGTTGGAGTCCCAGCAGATGCTAGAACAAACTTTAAAGGCTTCCTTGAAACCGTATTACTTTCTATTATTTCCCCCTTAGTAATATTCTTATACTAATATACTTATAGGGGTGTTTCAAGATCTGAGGTTTTAGAAATCAGAAAACTTCAGTTCCAAGAAGCACTAGAGAAGTATCTGGAAAAGTTGTCACCGAAAAAAACCCCTAGTCAACTCGTTGGCAAAACCACCTCGGAAGAGGTTTTAAATCTCGTCAAAGAGGCTCTGGAAGCCTACCAAAACGTAACTCCAATTCGGGACAATCTCCGCAAGTTTACCACGAATATAGGCGCATTTGATTCTTGGCTAGCGATGTTACCGGAGGCATTTCCTTATGCATCAACCGTTTATGGTGGAATTAAAATCCTCTTAAAAGCAGCAACGAAAATGGGGGAGGTGAGAGAGAAAGTCTTTGAGGTAGTTGGGCTGATTCCAGCCATGGTTGCTAAAACCTATAAATATACGGAGCTCTATGCCTCATCCAGCCAATTGCAAATCCAAAGTGAAGAGCTCTACGGAGAAATCTTGGGGGTTTGTGACCATGTGTTAGATTGGCTAAACAAGCCTCCCGCAAGTGGGTTTACTCATATTTGTATTATTATTATAAGGAATAGTAACTGACTTTAATATTACTCAAATAGAGAAAGCTGTTCGGTCCTTCGTTCAAGGAAAAGGTTACCTTAAAACCTTTGAGGAGAAAGTAGTAAAGATGAAAACCCTTGCAAAGCGCCTGCAAGATGATACGAACCCCTACCTGCACGAAATTGTTCAAGAGGTAAAAGATGGTTTGCATCCTAATAGTAATGTCCCCCAAACAAAAAATAGTTTACTAAGATCAGTTCTTACTATAGCAAGTGAGCTGCACAACACGATTCTTCGAAACCAGGAAAAAATAAACTTCCAAATTCTCCGCAATACCTTAAACACAAACTACACTCTCCAGCTTCAAGGAGAAACCTTAACGAAAGCATACGATATTATAAGGCAGCTTTCCGGGAGATCACGAAGCTTTAGCATCGATGCCAACAAACCAAGTAATCAGAATACTCCTCAATATATCGCCCAACCACGCTGTTAGCAATATTCTCCTTCCAATAAAGAAACTGAAGCTGATGCTAACAATTCCCGGAAAATAGCTTATACAACCCAGCTCACCAACCTACTCGGATTCTCCGCAAAAGATCTAGCAGCAGCTCTTGGAGCTGCACTCCGCCGTGGGTGCAATTATTTGTCAGCAGAAAAAGACCGCACACAATGGATCATGGACTCTCATTTGATGAGAGAATGGCATGCCCGGAAAATTCCCTGCACACTGTTAGTCAATGGTAATGGCGCTCATCTGAGAATCTCCCCACTGTCATTCAAAATCGCAGAACTGGTTCTTCAATTGAAAGAACCTGAAACTCCGGTCTTGTATTTTTTTTGTGGACAGGATGTTAGTCTCGGTGGGAGTCCATTACATCTCATCAGAAGTCTAACCGGCCAATTGCTCGAATACTACGACTTTCACCTTACAAACCCGAGAGAGTGGGATGAAGCCTTATTCTCCGAAACAACCATGCTATGTGTCCTCTTTCGAAGCCTCGTTATGCAAATACCACATAGTACGTCCCTGGTTATACTGATTGACGGAATTACCTGGTTGGAGCAAGAGGGTACTCCTGAGGAGATATGTTTTGTTGTTGAGCAGTTACATCAAATTTCTCAAGATGCTCATGCACTTCTAAAGATCTTAATTATGGCACCCGGAGGATGCTCATATGTGGCGAGAGTGTTTCAGAGGGCTGCAAGTGGCGGAGGAGGTAGGGGTGGGGAGGGCCAGGAGTTTGACGAAGATACTAGGTTGGCGGTTCTAGAGGCTCCTGCTGATGGTGGAAGTACACAGATTGATGAACCAGATTGGAAGGGTGGTTTGACTCCAAGTCTTACAGATTTAAGGTCAACAGCAGGACGTGCCCCGCAGGAAATAAGAAAAGTAAGGTCTCTTGAGTGGGTCGGTGGATTATTGGCCCTGAACGTTGGTGACGATGGAGACTATAACTTGGACTAGCGATGACTACGGATGATAAAAGCAAGATGATCAGGATCAAGGGGGTACAATGTTTGCTGAGAGCGCTGTTGGGTTTGCGAGTGGGCTTGTTATTAGTTAACTTTTCATGGGCTTTAGTTGATGTTATCGGACAGGCAGATGGAATGTTGGCTTAGGTAGTATAATGGGCCACAGTTGCTAGTACAGTTGCTATAGGCCAACACAGGGTTTATAAGTCATGTAGTTAGTTGAGCAGATAGGAGACAACAGCGGACAATAACAACTAGAACAATTTCAGCCAGTGAGAGAATTTCTTTACTACGTGCCCACTTTTGTTTCTTCGTTTGTGGGCTCGAAAGCCTTTACTATTAAGTCTTCTTCATGAGCTCCTGGATCGTGCGTGTTCCTCCTCTGTAATTCCCTACTGTTGGTAATATATTCACCCCTTTCGGAGGTGTTTGTTCTGCTCCTTTCTAAGATCCTTTCTATAGGAATCATCAGTTTCTTTAGCAAAGTGATACCCCTGCACACCCCCGGATAACTACCTAAGCCCTAATTTTCTTTTTCAGTGCACATAGTCAATAACTTTAGTCAGCATAGAGAATATAAATCGCACTAACTTAGGACCTGACTGTCTGTCCCAGGCAGATGTTTGGCAAGACTACAGGTTCGAAGTCCCCCTGGCAAGGGCAGAGAACATGGCCTCCGTCCAGCTCCAAGTAAAAAACTGACTGACTGACCACCTAGAGACACTGCTTTAAACATCTTTTATTAACTTAAGCTCCCCTTAATGATTGCTAAGTATGATTGGTGTTAGGCATGTCATCTACTCTTTCCACCCACCATGAGGTTTGTCAATGTAACGACCATACGATAGGTAGCTACAATAACTACCAGGTTAGCCCAAATGGTATACCGAGTGATAACCGGAGGTGGTATGGTCTCGTATACAAATGGCTGGTTAACCTAGGGCAATGTCTAGGGAATGGTTGAGTAGCCTTGGGCACTCTATTAGGCAGGGTAACCTTTCAGAAGAACATTCGCATAAGGACAAGAGAATTATGGGAATGGTACACGGACCTCCGAGACGACTTTTGTTCTCGACTGGAGGACTTCCGGAGCTGTTAATGGCATAAGAGGGCAAAGTTACCCTACCTTGGGAATTTGGTCATTATGCCCATGGACCCCAGTTACCCTACTGAGGAGTCCAAGTTACCCTACCTTCACCGGCAAAGTCATCCTAGAACTTAGAGGTCGATTGCCTCACATTCAAGGGGCTCTTAGAGGTTCATGGGCACACACGCATCTGCGTGAGGAGGCCCCACACCTGAGTAAAGGTGGCCCAAACATGCTATTGAACTGGGGCAGGTTTTGCTAACACCCCCCTCTGGCCCCAGCATTGCGACAGCGTGTCATAGGCAGCTGGCTCCATAGTTGCTCGTTTGCTAGTAAAAAGATGTCATAGGAGCGGCTACCGTAACACTGTATACATCATCGCCATCTGTGCGACTGAATATCATTAGCAGGATATATAAGGGGAGTATGGGTAACAGCCAAAATAGGGGTTGCCCATGAATGGTCTGTCCCGCACCTAGCAGCCTATCTAAGCCTACGGGTAGTAGGGTAGTCTTCCTAGTAGTTCTTGGGTAGTCCCAGGAGGCCAGGGCGCTTTTGGGACAAATACCACTGTTACCAGCCGGGACCTTCTCCTCTTGATTTGTAGCATTACTATGGGTTGTCAATGGACTCTAGAGATATGAGTCTTATCACGGTAGAGTATGTCCCGAGAGGCTGGCTATGTGTAGCACCCATTTAGCCAACCATTGGCTACATCTCACCAGGGGAGCTTGCATGTCAATTTATCACATTGGATAGTCGTGTAGATTAAATGATGGACTGCATAGCTTGTATAGACAAAACTACCACTTGGCCAGTGAGTCCACCACCTAGGTATTGATTCCGGTTCTTGTCATAACAGTTAGTCACTGGTATGACTTTGATAGGAAGAGTTTTTCTACCTGTGGTGGTATTGAAGATCGATTGCAGAAAGTCATATCCTATTGACAGAGTTAAGTGTACTGGAGTTGGTCTGACATCTCTCGAAGGATAATTCCTGATGGAGGGTAGAGCTTGGACAACCCCTGAGCAGGGCAGGGTACTCGCACAAGGTCGGAGTAGTGGTGAATGTCCAAGGCTTAAATCTGATATCTACGTAAGTTTAAGCGTTTGGCATTCTACTTCGACAGCCAACTTTTCCTCAAGAGAACTAAATTTAGTGAAGCTTCTAGCTTAAATATATTAAGTTTTACCGTTAGATTCTTTTGAATTTTACCTCATCTTTATCTTCTACTTTGAGTGTTTGGTGCGGTCAGAACCTTAGAGTTCACCTCTCTATAGGGTGCTCCCGTTACAGTCAAATATGCTAGTTGCTGGGTGTCACAAATCGTGACTAAGCAAAGAAGATTTCACATGACTAATAGTTATTAGTCATAAGGTATATTTATGTTTTACGCTATGCAGTCAGTTGACTCATAGTTCTCACATGATGTGCACTGGCGTGTTATCGTTATGTTATGATTTGTTGATGTTTATATGACTCATGATTGTGAGTCATAATAATGTAATGACTTTCGCGCGTGACTCACATGGTGAGTCACGAGTTCCACTGAGGTGACGCGCTTTGCGCACCTGACTTGTTTTATGTTTTATGATTGGTTTATGGTATGTTGCACAGTGACTCACAGGAGTCATCTGTTGGATTTTGGGTATGACTCATTATGAGTCATAGGACCGCGTGACTGGAGTTATGAGTCACCAGGGTGAGGGTTGTTAGCGTGAAGAGTCTATATAAGGAGGAGACTCAGTCGCCGTAGTCACGGCGATTGAAATCTCAACACCAGGGAAATCATCGTGGGATTCCACCACCACCCCCTCTCCTCCCCCTTGATGGCTTCTGCCTACGGGAGCGATGCTACAGCCCCTCCTCTCCCTCTGGGGTCTACCCCCTCCTCCACGGGGTTCTTGTTCCTGTTCATCGTTGACTCCCGCTCATGAAGTTCAGTTCTCCCCCTTACCCCGCACTTCCTTTGCACCTCGCTTAGGTTTTTGCACGGTCGGCATTCTGTCCCCTTCGCTCACGGTCGGCGCTGAGCTTTCCAAGCCCTTTGCGAAGTACCTTTCCGTCTTGGTTACGTGGTCCTGTCGGGGAACACTTCGGTTAGTAACTTCAGCACCTCGTTTTCGTTTCGCATTCGGAAAAGCATCGGCCGCGGTTACTCTAGTCGGTCGTCTCAAGTGTTCGGAAGTCCTTCCTCATCCC
>Ga0307509_10004667_pt1 | contig 19577 bp, 18 predicted proteins | sample 10_EM_MG_FD_202245 | JGI IMG/M metagenome (GOLD analysis project Ga0307509, IMG submission 202245) | Populus trichocarpa ectomycorrhiza microbial communities from riparian zone in the Pacific Northwest, United States - 10_EM | ecosystem: Host-associated > Plants > Roots > Unclassified | place...
TTTTTTTTTTTTTTTTTTTTTTTTTTTTTTTTTTTTTTTTTTTTTTCGTTCTCTTTTTTTTTTTTTTTTGGCGGGGGGGGTGGGGGGGGGCGGCGCCCTGCGGTAACATAGCACTATGTAATTTCAAAGGGATGGCGGAGCTAGCTATGGTCCTCTTTTCTTTCTTTCTTTCTTTCTTTCTTTCTGGGGGGTTGTCGATGTTTCTGCCTGGGGTTCCGGGATAAGCTTTTTGTATTTATCGTATCATTCGTGGGTGTTGGTTTACGTACAGTATATACCGGTATATGCTGTCTTGCTTCCTTCCCATCCTCTGGAGGGAGGGAGGGAGGGAGCTGGTACTGTATTGTGCATGCATGGATATCCGAGCTTGGACCACTTCGACATCTAGAGTCTAGAGAAAATGAGGAATTCAAAGCCACCAATACCGGTAGCCAAACCCTATATCTACCGGTATATTATGTGATATATCGTTGGAAGTTATAAGTTACTCCTGGGTTCTCTAAGTATCATACTCGACTCTACTCAACTATTATAATTATCATACCATAACCGGAAATGATTTTCCTGGCGAAATCAAGAGGGTTCATTAAGGCACGATACAACGGTGGCATATCCTACTAGTAAATGGATAATATTCTTTTATATATATACTTTACTTTCTCTACCCCGGCTATCCTAAGAAACAGAAAGAAAGGGGGAAAGAAGAAACAAAACCGCGGTTCCAGGAACGACGAGCTCGAGAGAACAGTTCTTGGGTGTTTCAAACGCTCACTTTCGTCACCGGCACTGTTATAGCACTCTACTCGTACGGTGCGGTACCGGGGACGAAAATAACGTTCCCTCCGATGCCCTTCAAGTTTTTCTACGCCAAAAGGATTATACCCGTCCACCTTCACCACCACTACCGGTAGTAGCCCTCTCATAGCACAACCTCCATAAGGATCTGCGAATATCTGGTACTGCATTGGAAAACCTGTGGACGACATGAGGAATATTATAGATTACAAAGGTGTAGTAGTAGGAGGGAAAGTTCTTCAAGTATCGGACATTGACTGGCATGTACTGTACTTTTTTGTATACTAGAATATGGCGCCCCCCCCATATACAAAAAATCTAGATCACCTTCACACACTTTCTAGAGGTTTGAATGGATTTTCGTTCTCTAGCTAATAGAGAGATTTGAAAGCGTTTTTCATGCAAAGCAGCGTTGGGAATCAGGGGGGGGGGGGGGAGGGTTGAAAGATGTCCATTTTTTGTTAGATTTGGTGTGAAAACCTTGTATCTGAGGAAAAGTTTTTTGTCCTGGCACTTTTACAAATACTGTCCGGGTGCCGGGTGGTTTGTGGTGTGGAGCTGGTGTCACACGTGGGACTGTTCTGGTTGTGACATGGTTTCTCACGATTGGTATGGTTGGCGATGCAGCCCTGGTGTTTGTTCTTTATGTGCTTATGAGGTGGTGAGGGTGGTGAGATGGTAACTTAGCGTGGTGGACGTTTGGGGTACTCGGCTGTGCTGGTGGGTGGCAGGGTAGGGATTACTGTATTTGTACAGTACTTGGCGTACCAGGTATGATATGATATGATACCAGTAATCTTGTAAATGATTGACATGCGTGATATTGGTAAATGTGCTACGTAAGGGGGACCCAAACAAAAAAGCCCCCCTTGGAGATCCGGGAATTCCCAAGAATAGGTAAAAATTGTGACAATATATTGAGCTCATGAAATTTTGTTCCATCCCAATGCAAGTAGACACATACAACAAAACGAGCCCTAATCTCCGATAACCCACGCCTTAGAACTGAAATCTTCTGGTATCATAGTCTACCATATCCTAGTCGAAAACAAAAAGCATATAAGGAATGGGGGGAAATGACAAAAGTGGAGAAAATGAGCTTTAGATCTTTGCACTGGCCAGCTTTTCAGCAGTGTCCTGCTCATACGTAGGATAGTCGGTGTATCCAGCAGGCCCAGGAGTAATGAAGGTATTGCGGTCATAGTGAGCCAATGGCCATCCATTCCTCAACCTGTCGACCATGTCTGGGTTACTGATAAAGCGACGACCAAAGACAATTCCCTCGGCCTCACCATCCTCAACTGCACTCTCAGAATTGGTATCGTTGTAACCTCCAGCAGCGAGCATGAGGGTCCCGTGCAAGAGTCCCTTGAAGGGTTTGAGGGTAAGGTAGTCAGCGACACCCTCTTCCGGAATACCTTTTGCCTTAGCAATAACGAGGAGCTTCTTCATCTTCTCTTCGCCATCCATGAGCAGGTCTGAGCGCGGCTCGATGAGGTGCACGTACGCGAGTCCCTTCCTGCCAACCTTCTCGATGACGTAACCATAGTGCCCGTGGATGTCGGAGGTATTAGTGCCCTGATAAAAGCCGAATGGGGAGAAACGGATTCCAACGCGGTTGGCCCCAATGGCAGCAACTATCCTGTCGACCACTTCGAGGACAATACGACCACGGTTCTCGGTGCTGCCACCGTAAGCGTCGGTGCGGATGTTGATATTGTCACAGATGAACTGATCCAGGAGGTAACCATTTGCGGCGTGCTACGTTCCGGGAGTGTTAGTGCTTGTGTTTTAGTGGTGTCGGGGAACAGCTTACGATTTCAACACCGTCGAAGCCGGCAGCCATTGCGCACTTGGAGGCGTGGGCATAGTCGGAAATTGTGTCTTGAATCTCCTCAGTGGTCATTTCCCTAGGAGTGACAGTGTCCTTTGGCCCCTCTGGAGTGAATAAGACCTTGAAGTCCTCTAATCTAGTAGCAGAGGGCCCAAGCGGGTTTCTTCCGCCCAAGTTGATAGGATGGGTCGTTCTTCCAGTGTGCCACAATTGGCAGTAGATGAACCCACCCCTTGAATGAACAGCGTCGGTCACTTTGGTCCAGGCACGGATTTGTTCAGGAGTAAAGATCCCAGGGGCACCATAGTAGCTTCCGCCCTGTGGTACCTGTTAGAATGGAGAAGCCCTTCTAATTGAACAAATTTACCATGACGGAGATGTGTGTAGCCTCGGTGATGATGAGGCAACCTTCGCTGGCCCGCTGGCTGTAGTACTCGACGACATTTTGATCAGGAATGTGCCCAGGTGAACGGGCTCTCGTCATTGGAGCCATAATAATGCGGTGCTTTAACTCCATCCTTCCTAACTTGAGAGGGGTAAAGAGCTTGGAGTTGGACTTGGAGCCATTAGTGACTGGTGGTTGTAGGACGGTCATTGTAGATGCATAGGATTCAAAGAGTGATTGAGGTCGAACTGGTATTCGAGTAAAACAGGTGGTATAATATCTAAGCAGCAAGCTGTAAAGAGTTGTGCAGTAATGGAACCGGTAATTAGAGCGAAAAGCGACACCTTTTATGGGAGAAGGGTTAGTGGGTAGTAAGAAAAAATCGAGAGATAGGAAAGAAGAAGAAAAGTTCTGGTGCATACCGTACAATACTATCGGTTCTGGCGGAAGGTTTCCCTGAGATAGCCTACTGGGACGAGATCTGCAAATCCCTCGGGCGAATGAGTTTATAGCCGGAGAACTAAATAGACTCGTTGATAGGATGCGGAGAATGATAGGGCAGCGAGAACTCATGCTTACCTTAGCAATTCTAGAGGAAAACAACCAATAATGTCTAGCAATGCCGGCCTAGCGGCACTTCTTGCTATCATACCTTATCATTCTCGGCACCCTATCAACGAGTCTAATATTATTAGAAGTCAAAACCGTCGGTAGATGTGGACTTGAGGAGGTTAGATGCCCATGTGACCGCTTGGTTTGTTATTATGGTAATACCACCAGAGGACGGCTGAGGGTAGAGGGAGAAGACACAATAAGAAAATGAATGAAAAGATGAATGAAGCCTTGACCCAGGGAGGGGTAGCCACGCCAAAGTTCCTGCCACCTGGGAGGACGCTGTGTATGGGATGTCGGCTTCAACTTGGCGGGGCGGGTATACTCGAGCACAGTAGACCGGTACCCTATGGTATTACCGTACGATAGCTAAACTGCCGACACAAATCCTCTCCTTTCCTGGAGGTGGTCGGCTTGGATGCTCCCCACTTCGTAAAGCGCCCGGAAACAGAGGCGCCAGAATCCTAGAACTTTGGCCTATTATAGACCTTGATCGCCAGCCTTTTTTGTGTCCGTATCTTTTACCAATTGACCATCAGCGTTTGGCACGAGCCGGAATAGTCTCCGATGCTTATAATTTGTGAGGCTCGATCCTGCTCGGGCCCCTCCTTCCGGTGTGGTCTTCAGCGCACCACATACTCTAGTACTTGAGTGTTAGAGCACCTGATGAGAACAAGACGCCCGAAACCGAAAGCCAATGGAACTAAAAGCCACTAAACGAGCGACTTTGATAACGAGACCCCATCACTTCTCAAGAGGGCTTGGGAGTTTGGAAAACGCTTTCCTGGGTGATGATTGGGGTACTGCAAACCAATCTATAGCTTCAGATTTTGATAAATATTCTTGTTCAGTTGATATCTTATGCTTGTTAGCCTTTTGGGGTGCCCGGCTCATCAATCTCACCAGAAGTATACCACTCCGGTTCGGTGCATTGTGACAGCTTGCTGACTCTTCATGAAGGGCGGGTCCACTGCACGTTGCCCACCGTTTCTGCTGAACAGAGAGCTCTAAATGTAGCTTCAAAAAGTCCGAGCAAAGAATGGAGGATGGGCCTGGACACCTTGGCTGATATTTCACTCGGCGATGGGCTGCGAGGGTAACAGGTTCGGTATCGAAGAATGGACTAAGTTAACAGGTAGGTAAGCTGCTGCTTATATCGTATATCGTAACTCAGAAATTGTCGTAAAAAAGAAAAGAGCACAAAATCTCTAGGAGCTGCAAGACAGAGCTCGTCACTGCCGTTCCCAGTCATCCTGCCCAGCTCTTCTTTTACCACAGCACAATAATGCCTTGCATAGTCAGGTCTACTACAATCGTCCTCCATGACGACAGCCGTCTTGGGTTTTTTTTTTTTACAGCGACCGCAACAGACCGCGCTATATCCCTGGGCCAGATCGAGGGTTCTTGGTAGTCCGCCCCTGGGCCACCATGGAGCCTTTGGGGTCTTGGAAATACAGCTAGCAAGGGATAGACTACCGGAAACATGATAGAAACCAAGAGGAAAAAATCAACCTGCTAAAGGCCGAAGGCCAAGGATAGGGGTATAAAAGAAGTTGGGAGACCTCTTAAAATGTGTGCAGTTTCACGGAGCAGAGCCAGTATCCCCAAAGGTCCCGGTGCCGCGAAGGCCGGACGGGGTTTGCCCAGAGCCCTGGGTGAGACTATACAGCTTCCCTCAGTCCGTCCGGGTCAGCAATATCGCACGACGGCCGTCCTTGGGATGGACGGTGGGTCCTACCGCGTCAGACAGAGCTGTTTACCGCATTACATAGGATGCCCGGTCCTATACTCGGCCCCTTCCTGCACCCGCACCTAAGAGAGAACGGTTAGATGATTAGGAACACTGAGATCACCCTGGAGCCATCCTCCCGCAGCCTAACTACTACCAGTCCGCCCTATCGGCCTACATCACAAATCCCTTTACCCAGCCACGCCTAGCTAACTCTAGTAGTTTCCTAGTATATCTTCCTCTCTCCTCCTCTCTGAAAGCGGTGTTCAGACTTGGTTCGGCTCTTGCCTAGCTTCTCATCCTTTTTTCACCATCTGTGGGGAGTGGTGAGGCAGCATCTGGCACTTTGAGGTCACCAGTGTTTGTCTGGACGCTGTGCTTCTGAGCCCGTACCACCTCCCTCTGTGCGCCATCTTCGATAAGTAACAAGCCCAGAATGTACACGAGTGACATCTTATGATCACATCATTGCTCGGGCATTGTCAGAAATCACCACAAAAATTGTAGGCAATATATCAAGAAGCATCCCTACCACACCGTGGGCATAAATACAGCCCACGAGGATATTTCCAGTTGCACTTTCTCTATAATCGGTCAATAACCCTCCTACAAACAAACCAAATTTAGGAAAGGGCAAACCCCCCAGTTCGCTCACGAAACAAGTGAAAACCCCTATGCCCCTATCACACTCACATCCATCTATCAAGGCCCAGCAGCTGCCCCATACTATGGCCAAAAATTTCCTCATGCCAAAATAAAAAACTTTCGCCTCAAAGCTTTCTCCCTCCACACGTCTTCTCCACACACACACACACCCACAAACCGTTCTCCAACAGCACCAGAATATAACCAACCATGCTAAAATGGTTCCGCAAAGTAACCATCCTCCCCGCTCGCCCATCTAATTACCCAGCCAGCTAACATCACCTAGTCCACTTTGCCCCGCGGTGGGACCCCCCCGCCCCCCACCGCTGCCACAACCCTCTCTGATGGCCCGGTCGAGCTACCCATTTCGCCACCTTCCCCACCTCCGATCGAAAAGGGCTCCGGGGGTAACCCCATCCAATCCCTGGATCAATACGCATACCTTGGCTACAACAACATCAATGGCGGCAATGCGAACTTAGAACTCGTTAGCATCGAAATCACTGAACTTGGCCCCGGGCAACCGGCCTGGTGGAGGAAGCATGCCAGAAGGCTTTCCAAGAAGAAGAGCGTCTGGGCCCTTATAGTGCTTATGGTCGTGCTCGTGAGCTGCTTGATTGTCGGGTTGGGCCTCCTTTGGCAGAAAGGGAATAAAGGCAAGCTAGGTCATAGTAGTAGTAGCCTGAAGTAGGTTTAGAATAATATAAATTCCTGATGTGAGCGAGAGAACAAAAGCGCTAACAGCACTTCTCCAATGCAACCAGGGGCACACCTCAATCACCAGCGCCGGCCAAACCAGACATTACTCCCACCAATCCTGTTATAGACCGGTTCGAGAGCAGTACTTTTATCACCACCACCACTCCAACCAAGAGGATAACCACAGTCACTTCCACCATCAGAACCGCCCTAGCCTCCCCTTCTGCATACACCACCACCACCATTTTCCCACTCTGGATAGGCACCTTCGACAGCATTTCCCAGCTCACCACCTCCTCCGGCACCTGCAAGACCAGCACCAGTACTACCATCCTCCAAGCCTGCCCGGATAATGCCCGCTTCACGACGACCATCACAGATTCTAAGCCGGATGACCATACCATCGGCACCACGCCCTGGGTCTTCCAGAATCACCTCGTGCCCACCGCTGTCTCCGGGAAGATGTGGTACTATTCCGGGAACAGCATCGAGAAGAAATACTCGCATGCCACTAGTCCCGGTTGTGAGGTTGTTGAAAAGGCAGAGATTTGGCTGGGGAAAAATGGAACCTATATGCTTGAGGTGTATGTTTTTACTTTTTCTTCTTCTTCCTCGCCCCTCCCTCCCTCCCTTTCTTTCTCTCTTCGCCCTTCCGTGATCTTTCGTTTGACTGATGGGGTGAGTATTTAGGAGCTATGAGTCGACGGATGCATGCACCCTAGATGGTGGGAGAGCAAAGAATCCTACGGTTCAGATTTGTGAATGCGCGTATGAGGGAGTATTTGCTACAACATCGTAAACTAGCTAATGCATACACATAAATAAACCTAACAGGGGGTGGGGAGGTGAGGGGGAAGGGGAGGGAGGAAGGATTCGAGGAGCCAACTGCCTATGATTCCTTGCAATCCTTGTCTGTAATTTGTGAATGGAATTCTCTAGCTCTAGCTATTTCATCTGCTAGGACGGGCTTACGCTAGGCTATGCACTCTAAGTTGCAGACAAGCCCCACAAACCGCAATGTAAACTCCATTAGCTTCAACCAATAAGAAGCATTTAAAATTGACTAGTTCTATTTGGTATCTCTTCTATTGCGAAGGGTTGGGAGGAACATGAGGAAGGTGGGACGTATATCCAACCAGGTAAAACAAAGAATCCAAGATTTCCAAAGATCTCCCTTAACAATATCAAACTTCCAACAGCTTTGCCACCTCCTGGCAAAGCGCCTTCTCCCCCATGCCGGCCTTCGCCTTCTCACTAAGAATCCCTCCAGCTTCCAGAACCTTCAACAACTCCAATATCTCCCCCTCCAGAGGTGCGCAATAAGACACTAGAGCAACAGCCAATACGAGCCCCTTCACAACCTCCTTGCTATCCTTTTCCTCCTTCAATGCTTCTACAATCGCCGCAATGAACTCCACGTCTTGGAATGCCTCCTCGTTGTGCACTGCCCTCCGCTTCTGGACGTGTGTTGCTAGGTTAAACGCTAGTGATGCAGCGGCAACTCGTGCATTTATATGAGACTTATCCAATAGTGAGGTAGTTACTAGTGATATTACGAGATGAGAGAGGGATGGGGAGGTCAAGTGGGCAGGGAAGAGGGGCGAAGTAAAGAGGTTACACGTAGCCTGAAGTGTGACGAGGCGGAGGGGGTAGGGGACTGATGTGTGGTTGGTAACAGAAGATAGCATTGCTTTGATTGTAGCATTACCTACGCAGGTGTTAGCTTGAAAAACAGAAGAAAAAGGAGGAGAAAAATGCCGAGTGATAATTTGTGAGTACTACCTTTCTCTTCTGCAAACCAGCCGGAGACTCTAGGGTCCGAAAGGGTCACTCGGAATAAATCTACGAGCGGAAAGAGTGTCGCTGTGGGAAGCCCTGTGAAGGATTCTCGCAGGAAGGTCGCCCAGTCCGAGAGCTGTTGGAGGGGAGCTTCAATTGCACCTTGGGAATCTCGAAGCGCTATGAACTCCCTTATTGATGTCACGATAGGATTTTTTCCAGTGGGGCCGAGTTTCTCGGCGACTTTGTCCAGAGGGGGTACTTTTGTGAATGTCACTGGGCTCATCGACGTGGTGAGCGTTACACGAAGATTGACGTTTGTATGGGGATGAGCTAATTAGATGTTAGCGGGTGACACGTGATGGCAAGGTTGAAGGAGGAAATGATTACGAGGATATGCCATTTTAAGCAGCGTCTCGACTCGGCTTGCTAAGTCACCATAATGTGCTCCCGACCATTGGTCGACCTTTTCCCCCTTGAGAAAAGTCATGAATGTTGGAGTCGCAGAAACCTGAAACTTCTGGCCAACACCGTAGGATGTGCCGATGTCGACTTTGATAAACTTGGCTTTGTCTCCAGTTTCCGAGGAAATTTGTTCAAAGCGAGGGTATATGACTTTACATGGTGGACAAGTGGCAGAAGTGAAAAATATAACAGCGCAAGAAGCTTCAGCACTCTTCAAGGCTATTTCTAGGTCGTGAAGCGAGTTTGCCACTATAACTGTAGAAGGCCCTTGGGGTGCAGTGCCAAAAGCTCCATCTTCTGGTGGCATATTCGGTGCCGTGGTGATAGGCCTTATCGCTCTATCCAACATAGGTCTAAGCATCTGGCCAAAAGGCGTATTTAGAACGGTCTGCGGGAGAGAGGTAATGTGAGTTGGTATCCCACGGCAACATAGGAATTGGGCCACATCGTTGGTGAAATTATTGCAATTATGCACGAATAGATCGTAGGCTTCTGGGGAATATATCGACTTGAGGGAGTCAAGGTAGCCCAATATTACGTCATCTGGCAGCGCGGTTACCCCCAGAGGCACAACTTCCATAGGGTTGCCATGATGGGTTTTGCCAGGCTGAGAATATTGAACTCCATGTCCTAACGAAAGTTAATACCGCTAATCCATATGCATGAGCAGGAAAAAATTACCGTAATAATACTCCTTTCCTCCGACTACAATACTAGTGTGGTAGACCGCATCTAGGGTTTAATTAGCATGATGCACAAATATCTCTCAAAGGCTTAGATAAACATGATCCCTTACCAATTTGAACACCCAAGAGTCCTAGAGACATCTAGAAGCAGAACAATATTGTGAGTGTCCATGATACAAGCAGCACTACAATGGTGATAACCGCACCTCTCTTGCCATACCTACGGGTATTGAAGCGATTAGCAGAGCAAACCCCAACCATCCAACCGCCGGTGATGTTTTTACCCTGAGATAAATCATAGACGTAAAGTTGCACCAGGCGTTCCCCCGAATCGGTAGACATATCAAGCCCTGTATTGGGGTTTCAAAGACCAGTAGCCGCGGGTAATATCGTCAAGGCACCCAAATGTTGAGAACTATTGATGCGCTTCGCTTTGCCCTGTTTAAACGAGAAGAAAATGAAGAAGTTTGGTTAGGGGAGAATACTGAAAACAGTCTCGGTCCCTAATTTGCCCGACTTAATAGGAGCCGTGGGGGGAGAGAAAGGTCTATTGCCCTTCGGAGAAGAGGTTGCAGAGTCAGCCTGCGGAAGCTTCTAGAGCGTATGATACAGTAGCTCAAGCTGGTACGTACCGGTATTGCCACACAAGGACGCCTCATCCTCATCAAGAGCCGGCTTTCCGAAGAGTGCCGGTAAGGTACCATCTCACAATTCTGGTACTCTGGCTTGAACGTTACTGTTTCACGCGGGATCCCCGAAAGGCAAGACACCATACCGTTATTTATCAAACAATGATAGGTTATATGATAGAATCACCAAACTCGATCGCTGTAGCTAATACCAGAAGGACAAGCCTCGTGAAAACCCTACTCCTGCGCTCGCTTTCAAGCACTTGAACCGCACTAACGGCGTTGCAGCGATATCCCTTGCGGTGCGAGGAATAAGTGGCTAAATAGCCTAAAAATCTCCCATCTCGATAGAGCCTCTCTAACGGTTTGTTGGCTAGGTCGTAGTCAAGATTTACGGCATTGCCTATTTGTCGTTAAACCTCCTAAGATATCCGTCTTCTGTGCTAAAAGCGCGTGAAACCCGGGACCAAACGAGGATACCATAACTTGGGCTCTCCTAAGGTCCTCAAGCTTCAAGAGTGAGGATAGGAATAGGTAAGATAAGAAAAGCGTGAAATATCTGATCAGCATCAGACTGATAAGGATCCCTCTGGACAAGCCGGGTAACTTACTGTATCATCCGTTTTCGGACACTTCCCCTTTTCATCCCCTGTCGCAAACTATCTCTGAGCTGTATCGTTATCTCGGCCACCTTTATTTTTCTCTCCACTTTTTCCTCCCTCTTTCTTCTCCTTATTCCCTATGGTTTTGAATCTCACTACCTTCTCACATTCTTTCTAAACTCTAATCTTTGAGATTTGATACACCGTTTTCGGTTCACAGGCTGCACCTTACCCTCCCGGCCCTTTCCATGTCTAGCGCGAGAAGACGGCCTTCGCTCTGGTCACACTTCTCGTTCCAGCGTAAACCCGCACGATCCTCGAGTATATCCTCACAGTTACGACCTTCCGACGACCGATACGAGAAATCCGGACGCTACCCAGAATCAAACGCAGCATTTCCAATCATGTCAAGCCGATGGTTAAAAACCTTGTCGGTGGCCGTTTTTTTTGCCCTGGCTCTATTTATTCTTGCCCCTAAGGACAAGTCCAGTGCAACCTCTGAATATGCTGGAGGTAAGTTGTGTGATCTCCCATCTAAGAGAGGACGTGTTTCGAACTGAATTAGATGAATTGGGCTCTATAGCAGACAAAACACGAAATGTCTCAAGCAGTAGAGCTACACCTAATACTAAACCTACTACGCTGGCCTCTAGCGGCCAAGGCCAAGGCCAACTTGCCTTCGATGAGGAGTCGGGAACTAAAAGCTGCGCGAGGTCAAGCTCCCCGAAGAAGCCTATTGTGCAATATGCTATCATGGTCGATGCAGGATCTACTGGGTCCAGAATTCATGTTTATCGTTTCAATAATTGTGGTGCCACCCCCGAATTGGAGAGTGAAGAATTCAAGATGATTAATCCGGGACTCTCTTCTTACAAAGCGGATGCTGAGGCTGCTGCCAAGAGCTTGGATGCTTTGCTTGAGGTAGCCGTCGAGAAGGTTCCCGATAAGTTGAAGGGATGCACACCAATTGCTGTGAAAGCCACCGCTGGATTACGACTCCTGGGTGAGGAGATGAGCCGAAAGACTTTGGACGCTGTTAGACAGAGACTCGAGACCCGTTACCCGTTCCCAGTCGTTGCTGATGATGGCGTATCCATCATGGAAGGAAGAGATGAAGGTTTGTCGTCATGCCTCACATGTTTTTCGATTGTCACTAACACTCTCAGGTGTATATGCCTGGATCACCACCAACTATCTACTTGGCAAGATCGGTAGTCCCGAGGACACCTCTACCGCGGCTATCTTCGATCTCGGAGGTGGATCAACACAAATTGTCTTCCAGCCCACTTTCCCCTCGAATGGTGGTGGGATGCCAGAGCATCTTTCGCCTGGAGATCACAAGTATGCTTTAAACTTCGGTGGGCGCAACTTCGATCTCTATCAACATTCTCATCTTGGATATGGTCTCATGGAGGCTCGTCGCTCTATTCACAAATTGCTCGCCGAGACACAAATGAAGGAAGGTGGTGAAGATTGGGCTAAAAAGCCAATTGTTAACCCTTGCATTATCCCCGGCATGTCCCGCGAGGTCACTGTCAAGATTGGTGAGGATGAAGCCAAGCTTAACATGACTGGCCCTAGCGAGCCTTCTATGCCTCAATGTCGATTCCTTGCTGAGACTATTCTCCAGAAAGACAAAGAGTGTGGCCTTACCCCTTGCTCATTCAACGGAGTTCATCAACCTTCCTTAGCAAGGACTTTTGCAAAGGAGGATGTCTACATTATCTCGTACTTCTTCGACCGCGCTCGCCCTCTCGGTATGCCCGACAGCTTTACGCTCAGGGAAATGACAGAGACCGCAGCCAAGGTTTGCGGCGGTGAGGGTTCATGGGATGTTTTCCGATCCATTGATGGTGCCATCCCCGAGCTGTTGGACCGACCAGAATACTGCTTAGACCTGAGCTTCATGCTTGTATTACTTCACACCGGTTACGATATGCCTCTTGATAGAGAAGTCAAAATAGCAAAGAAGATTAAGGGCAACGAACTTGGTTGGTGCTTGGGTGCCAGTCTTCCACTTCTTGACCAAGGAAACGGAGGCTGGCAATGCAGAATCACGTCAAAGGATGAAGCTTAGAGTTTTATTTCTACTTTGTAATTCTTTGTAATTGGCACGAATGTTTTTCTTTGCTTTTTCTGCCTTATCCCCTTCTGCCATCCTTTATATATATTTTTATTTTTGGTTCAATATACCGGGCATAAATAGTCCCCGGTAATTTTGTCTAGCTTAATACGGAAGCGTATGGTCCGATGGGTTACTAGGTACTCTACTTATGTTCTCATAGTGTATTCGGAATTTGGTAGCTACAAAAGGTCTTTCAGAATGGGTAAATGGTACTAAATGAGGTGAACAACATCAGAACCAATTAAAAAATGGAAATGGAGCTAAAGTGATGATGATAATCACTATAGCAATGAGGACAGCCATCTTCAAGAGTAATGATGAGGTTAATAAAGGTAAGAATAGACATGAAATAATGGCTGGACCAAAGTCAGTATAAATACCAGTGATTTGGAGAGATAATTTGCAAAACTCATGCAAAGAAGATATCCTCCCAGTACCAAAACTCTAACAGAAAATACAGGTACTTTGCAAAGCACTCATAAATAATGAGAATTTCAGTCAAGTCAACTCATGCACTAATTAAGTTCAATAATAAACAGAATCCTGTTATTCATTCCCACTCTGGTATCCCTTGACCTGTTTTTAAGCTCTCACCATCTGCTTTCTAACTCTAAAAGGTATAAACAGTAGTTTATTTTCAGCTAGGTAAAAGTCCAGAGATTGGTTTGCTTGGTTGTCCTTTTGTGAGTAGATTATTTTCTTTGATTAATTGACTTTGGACGAATTGTGGTGTGTGATCTGCCTATTATTAGACTAATAGTACATAATAATCAATAGAAAGAGAGAGCAGAATGAGGCAATAACATGGACGTACTACCTCCTTGTCGAAGTGGTGGCAAATTGTTAGCCTAGCAAATTTACCTGGGATGTTGAGACACTCATTGCGTGAAATTGCTGTAGCCATGAATGTACTGATCTCTACCTGTGCAAATATTATTCAACTATCTACCCTTGTTATTTCTCAGACCTATATGAGAGATCCATGTTTAGAGGAATACTTACATTCAACCCTAACTGTACAAAAAGGTTACAATAAAGCATTGAGAGCTAAAGAAAGGAACCAGGTTATCTCTCTTACACTCCAGGATGCTACACGTTGCAGGAAGCCACTTCATGAGCTGATAACAGAATCACAGCTTAATATTTGTAGCAACACCCTATCTAATATTCTTGCTGCTAAAGGGATTCAGTGACGTAAACCAACTAAAATGCCCTTTCTCACAGAAAAGGCCAAGAGGCAAAGGCTTGAATGGGCTTTGAAGTATTCAAACTTCGACTTCAGCATATTTCATTTTACCGATGAATCCTACTTTGAAGCTAGTACCCTGCGCTCCTCTCATGAAAAGGGGGTTCTTCACTGTGCTAGAGAGCAGTACCTGCCTCAAAATCTTGATCGAAAATTGCCTAAAGGTTCTGCGGCAATGTTTTGGGATAGTATAATGGCTAGTTATGTTAGATACCGCTTCCTTGTCACTTTTTTCCATCTCCTGTGGAAACCTCTGCCCAGTGCCATGCATCAGTCATCCATTTGGAACAAGAGCTTCATACCAATATAGATAACTATAATTATTTTACTGGGCTTGGGGAAGAGCACACTATTCCAGTGCACAAGACCCACAGTACCAAAGGTAAAGTTAGTGTAGACTGGTATATATATATAGAGAACAAGTTGTTCGCACCAAGATCTTTCCCTTTTTATTTCAACGGATGATAATTAGGCAGAAACTTCTCTACTCCCTTGAGGATGGTGCTTCATCACATACAACAGACGACTATATTGTTGAGGCACTAGATTGTGGTTTTGAATGACTAGCACTCCCCCAATGCTCGCCAGAATAAAATCTAATTCAGGAGGTTTGGCAGCATATTAAGAACTTGGTTAAGAGAAGGATTGGCTGGAATTATCAGGATGCAGCCATATGTCAAATTGTCCTTGAAGAGTGGTGAAATCTCACAACAATTACATTAATGGTCTTATTGCCTTCATCCTACAACAAAGAACTGTAGTCAGAGCTGCCCAGGGTTGTAATGAATTTCATGGCTAGCATAAAGGAAAACAATGTTAGGTAGGATTTGTGTATGTATTATACATGATCTTAATATTATGATCACGAAATACTCAAGTATACATCCCTCTGAAATACACACTCTCCGCTGATTGGTGGGTATGCAGGTTCTAAGGAGATTGGGAGGAAGAAAGAGGTACTGAGTGTAGTCTACATGGAATACAGCCGAGTAGACTAGTAAAAAAGCAACTGATGACTGGAAGGAAGTTAAGCACAGTGGGGGTAGTATATTGAATAGGTAAGCGGGGAGGTCAACTGAAGGATAGGTCAAATATGTTTCTGTAACTGTTGGGTTATTATTCTTACCTGTTGATTGTGCTTGCTATTAAAATCATATAATGTAAGAACTGTAAGAGGCTAGACTTTGTGCTAGTTTAGAATTTGCTCCTTGGACAAATGTTTCTACTAATAGTCAATTTCAAATACATGATGGAATTGCAAGTATAGATGTGAATAGCAGATTGAAAAAGAGATATCTAATTGTCGTGTTATTACAAGTGGAAAAGTAAAAGGTAATATAGAGCAAGTAGTGGAACGGGCAGACAAGTCTATAGCCAGCCTCCAGATGTGTCCTCTACCACAACTAATAAGAGGAATGAAGGAGGGGAAAAAACAGAAAGAAAGAAATGGCTAGAATTTTCACATTTCCAAAAAGGTCAGAAAACAGGAAGACATACCAAATAAGCCAAACAAAACCTCCCTCTCCTCAGCCTAAACACAGTTCTCTATCTCGCGGATCTCAAGAATTCCCATAAAAAAGTTCAAGAAATCTCATCTCTATATCTGCAATCCTTGACTATTGCACAATGTCATCAGCCTTCATACATTTGAAGTCATCAGGGTCCAGACTCTATTGTTTCTTAGATAGGAAACAAGAGGTACTATCAGAGCCTGTTCTTTTTTTATTATTAGACTAGGCCACCAGGTGCGTGTGATATTTCTTCAAAATAGGATTTGCCATCTTCGCGAAGAACTTTTTCTTCAAGAACTGCTCGACTCTGAACATCAACTAAGACCAGTACCATTTGCCCTTGCATGCAACAAGTATAGAACTTGTTTTCAATATAAGGTTCATTAAAAACCTCTATCTATATGCAGCATGAACTGCAACTAAGTATTGAGACCCAATATAACTAATTGCAGGGGAGTGGTTTCAGTGATTCCCCTGTTTTGTTTGGAGTTTGTGAATAAGCTCACATTTTGAGTGGGCTGAAGACTTGTTTCCTTTGACTGAAACTGTCACAAATTGTAACAATCCTACCGGGTTGAGGTTAATGTGCAACAGGTAACGATTTGCTTACATTTGTCTTTTGACTATCTTATAGTCCTCATTTGTGGTTAGACTATCTTATAGTCTCATTGTTTGTACTTAGACTATCTTAGAGTCTATCGTATCTCATACTAATATCTTATTAGTGAGAGGTATGGAGTGTCCTTGTCTTATAATGTTGTGGTTGCTCTGACGCTAAGAGCTATATTGCTTGGATACAAGTGAGAGATAAGGTGAAAGGTTTGTATTGAAAGTGTAATGTAAGAAAGTACTTAGGGGGTGTTTGGCCTGTCCATGATTCTGATTTGAGATCAGGCCTTGGCGTTTTGAAATCAGATTTTTTAACCCTAAATCAGGGTAATGTGAAATCATGATTTGAGATTTGGACACGCCAAACACTATGTGATTTAACTATGATTTTGCTTTGATAATTCTTATGCTATAGTCTAAAACCAAATTTCATAATATGTATTTAGCAAATCAAATATAATGTCTAACATATAACAATATGTTTAGTAATACTATACCTTTTTAAACCATTCCACATATTATACTTGAGTTGAAGCTGCTTTCAGCATATGACCAAAGTGGGATTGCTTGAGAACTTTATTAAAAAGGGCTTTATTCCTATTGTTATCCCAGGTGGCTTTGGACTTACTACCTTTGAAGCTCATCATACCTTTAGGAGAATATATAAAGACTTTTTAGAGAGAATAAAAAACTTGTTGAAGATAAATAGCATACTTCCAATTCAATATATCTAGTACCTCAAGCCTGCTCAGTACAAACTCAGTTATTCTATTAATCTTGATGTTTAAATAAAAAGTTATATTATTTATTGCATTTAATTCATTTTACCCTAACATAGTACTTAACAAATTTAATACAACATAACCGCAAATCAGGCAAAAAAATGCTAAATCAGAATTGGATATCAAATCAGATTTGAAAATGGGCGCACCAAACACCATCTGATTTCAAATCACGATTTCAAGTCAAATCATGATTTCAAATCAGAATCATGGCGAGCCAAACACCCCCTTAGATGGTTGTGTGAGGAGCTCTAACTACTGTGACTGAGTCTTTATATAGACTCTTCACACCAACAACCCTAACCCTGGTGACTCATAAGTGTAGTCATGCCGTCCTATGACTCATAGTGAGTCCTGCCTAAAATCTATCAGGTGACTCCTATGAGTGACATCGTAAACTAATTATAATACATAAAACAAATCATTTGAGTAAAGCATATTACATGAACGAAACTTGTGACTTGTAATGTGAGCCACGCGTGAAAGTCATTACATTATTATAACTCACAATTGTGAGTTATAGAAACATCAACTAATTATAATATAACAATGACATACAACTGCAAGTCATGTGAGAACTATGAGTCAACTGACTTCATAGGGTGAAATATAAATATACATTATGACTAATAAGTATTAGTCATGTGAAATCTGCCTTGCTTAATTACGATTTGTGATACAAATTGTGATTAAACTAGGAAAAGGTTTCACATAACTAATAGTTATTGGTTATATATATGTTATATTTTATGCTATGAGATTACTTGACTCATAGAATTTCACATAACTGACACTTGTATATTATTGTTAAGTTATAATTTGTTGATATTTGAGTGACTTACAATTGTAGGTTACAATGATATAATAACTTTCACATAAGACTCAAATAAGGAGTCACAAGTTTTACTCATATGAGCCTGTTCCAATTAAAAACCCACTCTCAGGCCACAACTACAAATAATTTATTTTTGCTTAACCACTGAGCTAGCCATCTAGAGTATATATTCAGCAGTTCAGAAAATATTATTGGTGACACAATGACCTCTGTGGAACCTTTTATATGAAAAAAACAAAAAATTCATGAAATACAGTTTTTATTATCTAAAATAACACTAGCTTTCCAGCTAGCTATTAAACTAAAAATAATTGCTAAAAGGTAAGTGGTTGAGCTATTTAGCTTTTAAGATGACTGTTGCAAAATAATATCATGGTAAATTTTTATTTTATTTAAGTCATGTATTCATTTGTTTAAATAGAGACAAAGAACTCGCATGCATTGGTAAGATATGGCGTAAACAAACCCTCTGTGAAACCTCCTCTTACCAGTCTAAGGAAAAAACACAAACACTCCAAGTCCCTCTGGTTTGAGACCAACCGCACGCCAGCCACCGCGAAAAATAAGAAAACTACTAACTAATGGAAGCAACTAGCAGGAATTCTAAATAACAAAGCGGGGAGGAAATGAAAGGAAAATCCAAGCGGTGTTCCAAACCAAACAAAAGGGAGCAAAATCAAAGAATACCAGTAGCGAAAACCAAAGCCAACAAATGCAAGGGGGAGGGAGGCAATAGCAGCAAAACAGCGGACGCAGGCCAACATTACAACAAAGGCCACAGTCAGAACTGATTCAACACCGAGACAGTGCAATACGATAAGGGCCAACCGAGATGCCACCACCGGGAGGTGGACTGCGAGGGAGTGGGGGGTGGCATCAGGCTGCCGCCAAGGAGAGTGAGGATAGCTGTAACGGAGCGACGGGAACAAAACAAGGGAAATGAGAGTAAAACGACCCTAGAAGTACGAGGGAGGGAGGACTGTAACAGGATCACGACTTTTCAAAAAGCCGACAGTACCGATCGATGGTGCCAGGAGGGAGTGCGATACCAGGCAGCAGGACCACCAGGGTTTAACAATCCTACTCTGGTAGAGTTTAGTTGTGCAACAGGTAACAAACTGCTTATGTATCTCTCTTAGAGTTCTTGTTCCTACTAATGCGCAAGAGTATTCTTCTTTCCGAGATTACTTATAATCTCTTCTTCATTCTGAGACTATCTTATAGTCTGCGTATCTTACTGCAATATCTTATTAGGGAGAGATGGTGGGAGAACTTCTTCGTATCTTACTCCAATATCTTATTGGGGAGAGATGGTGAGGGAACTTCTTCGTATCTTAATAAGGTCTTGGTTGCTTAGCGCTTGCATACAAGTGAAAGGTAAAGGTAAAGGTAAAGATATATTGTAAGAAAGTATATAGATGGTAGCGTGAAGAGCTCTAACTACTGTGACCGTTTTCTTTTATTTTTTTGAATCATATGCATTTGTTTAAGGTACAAAGACAGCATTCAGCTTTAACGCTATGGCCAACAAAAACCGTACCCTCCTCACCCCAGGAAACATCCAAACCCCCAAGTCCCTCTGGTATGAGACCAACCGCACATCTCGCCT
>Ga0307509_10004668_pt1 | contig 19575 bp, 16 predicted proteins | sample 10_EM_MG_FD_202245 | JGI IMG/M metagenome (GOLD analysis project Ga0307509, IMG submission 202245) | Populus trichocarpa ectomycorrhiza microbial communities from riparian zone in the Pacific Northwest, United States - 10_EM | ecosystem: Host-associated > Plants > Roots > Unclassified | place...
GGTCTCGACAGACGCGAGCATCGCGTCGAGCACCTGGTGCACGTCATCGCTGAACGGCGCCGCGTTGCGCGGCGCGCGCAGGGCCGTGTGCAGCACGGCGCGGTCTTCGGTGGTGTTGATCGCCTCGCCGCGCAGCATCGCGTCGCGGCGCGCCGCGACGCCGCACTCGTCGGCCAAGTCGAGCAAGAAGTGCAGTGTCGCGGTGTCGACCAGGTTCTTCGACAGGTCGGCGAAGACCTCCGGCGCGTCGACGCTCATCGCGTCGAAGCGGCCCGGGTCGCGCGCGAACGCCTCGCGCAGATCGAAGTCGCGGCCATGCGCCTCGAAGTGCCCTTGCAGCGCCGCCCACGCCTCCGTGCGATCACATCGCGGCGCGTTCACTTCACCTCCTCGATCAGCTTCTCGAGCTTGCCGGCATCGGCCGCAAATGTGCGGATGCCTTCAGCGAGCTTCTCGGTCGCCATCGCGTCGTCGTTCAGCGCAAAGCGGAAGCTCGCTTCGTTGTAGGTCAGCGCGTGGATGTCGGCCGCCTGCGCCGCCTGCGGGTCGAGCGCGCGCTTCAGCAAGGCGTCGGCCGCTTGCAGCTCGGCGAGCAGCTCGGGGCTGATCGTCAGCAGGTCGCACCCGGCGAGTGCCTGGATCTGGCCGATGTTGCGAAAGCTCGCGCCCATGACCTCGGTCTCGATGCCGAACTTCTTGTAGTAGGTGTAGATCTGCGCGACCGACTTGACGCCGGGGTCGTTCGCGCCGGCGTTCGCGGCTTCGTCCCACTTGGCACCGGCGCTCTTCTTGTACCAGTCGTAGATGCGCCCGACGAACGGCGAGATCAGCTTCGCGCTCGCCTCGCCGCAGGCCACGGCCTGGCAGAACGAGAACAGCAAGGTCATGTTGCAGTTGATGCCTTCGTGCTGCAGGATGCGCGCGGCCTGGATGCCTTCCCACGTCGACGCGAGCTTGATCAGGATGCGCTCGCGCGCAATGCCGGCGGCTTCGTAGATCGCGATCAGGTGGTGCGCCTTCGCGACGCTGGCGGCGGTGTCGAAGCTCAGCCGCGCATCGACCTCGGTCGAGACCCGGCCCGGCACGATCTTCAAGATCTCGAGGCCGAAGCGCACCAGCACTTCGTCGACGATGGCCTCGAGCGGCTCGCCGCGATGCGCCTTCACGGTCTCGATAAACAACGGCGCGTAGTCGGGCTTTTGCACCGCCTTCAGAATCAGCGACGGGTTCGTCGTCGCATCGCGCGGCGTGTACTGCGCGAGCTGCTTGAAGTCGCCGCTGTCGGCGACGACCGTCGTGAATTGCTTGAGCTGGTCGAGTTGATTCATGGCGACGCCGGGCGAGTTCGAGAGCCGGATTAGAACCCGAGCCGCCGCGCGATGTTCCGCTTCTGATGCAGTTTGTTTGCCGAAAGTAACCAGTGCCGGCGACACGGCGGCATTGACCCTGCCAAGAAACTTCGGCATCATCAACACTGAAACAAAGTTACATGCCGCGTCAGTGGCGCACTTGTCATGTCATTCGACCTCGTATTTTTCGGCGGCACCGGCGACCTCACCTGGCGCAAGCTGATGCCCGCGCTGTTCCAGGCCTTCCGCCACGGCAAGCTGCCGCCGAACGGCCGCATCCTCGCCGTCGCGCGCGACGAGCAGACCGACGCGCAGTACCGCGGCTGGCTGAAGGAGCGCTTCCAGGATGTCGAGCTCGCGAAGCGCCCGAGCGAAGAAGAGTTCGCCAAGTTCGCCGAGCTGCTGCACTACCGCCGCCTCGACCTCTCGCAGCCCGAGCACTACGTGCGGCTCAAGGAGTGGCTGGGCGAGCGCAGCGCCGACACCGTCGTGCTCTACCTCGCCACCAGCCCGTACCTGTTCCCGCAGATCTGCGAGCAGCTCGGCGTGGCCGGCCTGAACGAGCCGCGCATCCGCGTCGTGCTCGAAAAGCCGCTCGGCCACGACCTGGCGAGCGCGCAGCAGATCAACAGCGTGGTGCGCTCGGTGTTCAAGGAAGAACAGGCCTTCCGCATCGACCACTACCTCGGCAAGCCTTCGGTGCAGAACCTGATGGCACTGCGTTTCGGCAACGTGCTGTTCGAGCCGCTGTGGCGCCGCGAGAGCATCGCCAACGTGCAGATCACGATCGCCGAAGACTTCGGCGTCGGCACGCGCGGCGACTTCTACGACAAGACCGGTGCTTTACGCGACATGATCCAGAACCATGCGCTGCAATTGCTGACGATGGTCGCGATGGAGCCGCCCTCGCGCAACGACGCCGATGCGATCCGCGACGAGAAGCTCAAGGTGCTGCGCTCGCTGAAGCCCTTCACCGACGAGAGCGTCGCACGCGACGTGGTGCGCGGCCAGTACCGCGCCGGCAACGCGCAGGGCAAGAAGGCGGCCGGCTACCTCGAAGAGGCCAAGGTGCCGGTCGGCAGCCAGACCGAGACCTTCGTCGCGATCCGCACCGAGGTGCAGAACTGGCGCTGGGCCGGCGTGCCCTTCTACCTGCGCACCGGCAAGCGGCTCGCGTCGCGCGAGGCCCAGATCGTCGTGAACTTCCAGCCGACGCCGCACAACATCTTCCCCGGCGTGAATCAGCCGAACAAGCTGGTGATCAACCTGCAACCCGAGGACGGGCTCGAGCTGCATCTGCTCGCCGCCAAAGGCACCGGCCAGCACGAGAACCTCTCGCCGGTGTCGCTCGACCTGGACTTCGACAAGGCCTTCGCCGAGAACCGCGTCGGCGCCTACGAACGCCTGCTGCTCGAAGCGATCGCCGGCCGATTGAACCTGTTCGTGCGCAGCGACGAGCAGGAGCAGGCCTGGCGCTGGGTCGAGCCGGTGTTGAATGCGTGGCAGCGCGACACGACCGGCCCGCGGCCGTATGCCGCCGGCACCTGGGGCCCGGCCGCCGCGAGCGCACTGGTCGCGCGCGACGGCTACGCCTGGGCCGAGGAACAGTAGACCACGATGCTCGACCGCATCCGCGCCTCGATCCCCGCCTTGCCGCCGGCCGAGCAGCGCGTCGCCAAGCTGGTGCTGACCGACCCGCGTGCGTTCGCGAGCCTGCCGGTGGTCGAGCTCGCCGAACGCGCGCATGTGAGCAAGCCCACCGTCGTGCGCTTTTGCCGCAGCGTCGGCTACGACGGCCTGACCGACTTCAAGCGCAAGCTCGCCGGCAGCGTCAACGAAGGTGTGCCCTTCGTGCACCGCTCGGTCGATGAGGACGACAAGAGCGCTGACATCATCGTCAAGGTGATCGACAACGCGGTCAGCGCCTTCCTGAAGTACCGCAACGACGCCGCCAACCACGCGTTCGAGCGCGCCATCGCCGTGCTCGCCGAGGCCGGCACGAAGGGCGGGCGCATCGACTTCTACGGTGTCGGCAACTCCGGCATCGTCGCGCTCGATGCGCAGCACAAGTTCTTCCGCCTCGGCGTGCGCGCCACCGCCGTCAGCGACGGCCACGTGCAGGTGATGAGCGCGACCATGCTCGCGCCCGGCGACTGCGCGGTGATCATCAGCAACTCGGGCCACAGCCGCGACCTGCTCGACGTCGCCGAGATCGCGCGCCGCAAGGGCGCGACGCTGATCTCGATCACCGCGAGCGACTCGCCGCTGGCGCAGGTGACGCGCGGCGCGAACCAGATCCTGCTCGCAGTCGACCACCCCGAGGACTACGACCGCTACAGCCCGATGGTCTCGCGGCTGCTGCACCTGATGGTGATCGACATCCTCACCACCGCGGTCGCGCTGCGCCTGCCGGGCGAGCTGCGGCCGATGCTGCAGGAGATCAAGAAAACGCTGCGGGCGAAGCGCTACGCGCGCGCCGAATAGCCAGACGCCATGTCGGCGGGCTCACTTCCGCGCGGCGGCACGGGCAATGATCTGGCTGGCCTGCATTTCCGAGCTCACCGAGCGCTCCAGCGACGAGCGCGACAGACCCGATTCCGCATAGTGCTGGTTCTCGTACAACTCGGCCGCCGCCGGGTGCGCGCCGAGCACCGCCTGCAGCGCATCGTGCGGCAGCTCTTGCGCCAGCGCGAGCTTGAGTTGCCGCACCAAGGCCTGGTATTGATCCGCATTGATTGCCACCGGGCTGGTGTCGACGCGGTCGAGCAAACGTGCCAACGCGATCACGTTTTCGAGGCGGCTTCTGACGGTTTCATGAGGGATCGCGGACATGGTGAGGCTCCTTGCCAAGCGGCCCCGCATCCACGGAGCCATGTGCCACAGTTCTGGGCAATCGGCGCGAGTTCAAGAGGCGCCCGGGGCGGCGGCGACGCGCGCGGCCTGCCAGTCGCCGCCCAGCGCCTTGAACAAGAACACCGAGGTCAGCAGCCGTTGGCCGAGCAACTGCGCCGCCTGGCGCTCGCTCACGAGCACGGCCTGCTGCGCGGTGATCACATCGAGGTAGGTGGTGGCGCCGCCCTCGTAGCGCGCGGTCGCCATGTCGAGCACGCGGTGCGCGCTCTCGACGGCAGTCAGCGCCTGCGTGTGGGCGCGCTCCAGCGCCGCGCTGCCGGTGATGCCGTCCTCGACCTCTTGCATCGCGGTCAGCACGACGCGGCGGTAGTTCGCGACCGTGCCCTCGTAGCCGGCACGCGCGAAGTCGACGTTCGCGTTCAAACGCCCGCCGTCGAACAGCGTCTGCGTCGCCGACACGCCCAGCGACCACAGCAGGCTCGGCGCATCGAACAGCGCACCGAGCGTGCGGCTGTCCACGCCGATCGATGGCGCGAGCAGCACGCTGGGGTAGAACGCCGCTTTCGCGACGCCGATCTGCGCATTGGCTGCCGCCATCGCGCGCTCGGCCGAGGCCACGTCGGGGCGGCGCTCGAGCACGTCAGACGGCACGCCGGCCGGTATCGCCGGCGGCACGAAGGCACGCACCTCGGGCGCCAGCGCGAACAGCGGCGCGGCGGTACCGGTCAGCGTCGCGATCGCGTGTTCGAACTGGCCGCGCTGGCGTGCCAGCACATCGACCTGCACCCGCGTCGTGTCGAGCAGCGACTGCTGCTGCGCCACGTCGAGGCCCGACGCCGCGCCCAGGTCGTGGCGCGAGCTGATCAGCTCGAACGCGCGCTGCTGCAGCGCGATCGAGCGCGTGAGCACGTCGATCTCGATGTCGAGCGCGCGCAGGTTGAAGTACGCGGCGGCGAGGTCGGTGCCGAGCAGCAGCCGCGTGTTCTCGAGGTCGGCGGCCGACTGCTCGGCCGACGCGCGCGCGCCTTCGACCGAGCGCTGCACGCGACCGGCCAGATCGGCCTCGTAGCCGACCGTGAACGACAGCGCAGCATCGTTCTGCACGGTCGAGAAATTCGGCGACGAGTAGTTGGACAAGGGCCGGTTCGCCGAGATCTTCAGGCGCTGCGCACGCGCGCCGACGGCGAGCTGCGGGAAGCGCGCCGCCGACACGCCGGCCAGCGTCGCGCGGGCCTGCGCGAGGCGCGCGTTCGCGAGCACCAGCGTCGGGTTGTTCGCCAGCGCCTGGGCTTGCAATTGATCGAGCTGCGCGTCGCCGAAGCGCTGCCACCACGGGCCCTTGGCCGCCGCATCGTCGGGCGCGACCGCGCGCCACGGCGCTTCGGTCTTCCAGGCGGCCGGCATGTCGAGCTGAGGCTTCGCGTAGTCGGGGCCGGCCGCGCACGCGACCAGCAAGCACAGCGATGCCGCAGCGACAGCCGCCGGCGTAAGCCGTCGCACCTGAGTCACGGCGTGGCCTTGGCTTGCGACGCAGACGCCGCCGCCGCGAGCACGACCACGTCGCCGTCGGCGAGCGAATCGGTCGGGTTCAGCACCAGCCGGTCGCTCGGGCCGACGCCGTCGAGCAGCTCGGTTTCTTCGCCGAGGTTGCGGCCGATCTGCACCTTGCGCAGGTGGATGCGGCCAGCGCCGTCGACGAGCGCGACGCGGCTGCCGTCGGCACGAAACAGCAGCGTGTTGGTCGGCACGCGCAGCACCGTGCTCGCCGCCATCGGCAGCGCGACCTGCACATACGCGCCGGGCAGCAGCACGCCGCTCGGGTTGGGCAGTGCGATCTCGACCTGCATCGTGCGCGTGGCGGTATCGATCGCGCCGGCGGTGCGCGCCACCGTGCCCTTGAAGCTCTGGCCGCGCAGCTCGGCCTGCGTCACGACGACGCTCTGGCCGGTCTTGATCATCTGCGAATACGTCTGCGGCACGTTGACGTAGACGCGCAGCGGGTCGGTCTGCGTCAGCACGAACAAGGCCCGGCCGCCGCCGTTGCTGCCGGCATCGATCAGGTCGCCGACATCGACGCTGCGCTTCGTGATCACGCCGGCGAACGGCGCGGTGACGCGCTTGAACGCGTCAAGCTCGCGCAGCCGCTGCACGTTGGCCTCGGCCGCCGCGACGTTGGCGCGCGCCTGCACGACGCCGCTGCGGCGCTCGTCGAGCTCCTGCTGCGAGACCACGTCCTTCTTGCGCAGGCTCTCCCAGCGCTCGACGGTGCTGTCGGCCAGCGACAGCGTCGCCGCGCTTTGCTGGCGCGCGGCCACGGCCTGCGAGAGCTGCTGGGCGATCTCGGGCGTTTCGATCTCGGCGAGCAGCTCGCCTTTCTCGACGCGCGTGCCGATGTCCTTGGTCCAACGCTTCAGGTAGCCGCTGGCGCGCGCCGAGATCGGCGCCTGCACGTAGCCTTGCAAGGTGCCGGGCAGCGCCAGCGTCTGGCCCGCGGCGGCAACCGTCGGCAGCGTCGTCTTCACGTACTGCTTGGCCTGCTCGGTCGCGCCGGTTTCGAGCGCCTTCGCGTTGGCGATGCGGCTCAGCATCGTGCGGCCGGCGCCGAGCGCGAGCAACAGCAGCACGGCGAGCGCAACCCAGCGCGTGCGGCGCAGGATCTGGCGGCGTTTCAGCAGCTCGCTGTCGTCGACGCCCTCGACGGCGTGGATGCCCAGCGCGGCGTGGCGTTGTTCGGTCATGCGTCAGCTCCCAATCCGTCGGCCCCCAAAACCATCGCGCCCGGCGCAGCCGCGGCGTGGCGCTGCGCGAAGCGGCGGTGCACGGCCGCAAACACGACCGGCACGAACAACAGCGTCGACACGGTCGCGAACAGCAGCCCGCCGATGACCGCGCGGCCGAGCGGTGCGTTCTGCTCCGCGCCTTCGCCGATACCCAGCGCCATCGGGATCATGCCGATGATCATCGCCAGCGCCGTCATCAGCACCGGACGGATGCGCGTCGCGCCGGCCTCGAGCGCGGCCGACAGCGGCGGGATGCCAGCCGCCAGCCGCTCGCGCGCGAACGACACCAGCAGGATGCTGTTGGCCGTGGCCACGCCCATCGTCATGATCGCGCCGGTGAGTGCCGGCACCGAGAGCGTCGTGCCGGTGATGAACAGCATCCACGCGATGCCGGCGAGCGCTGCGGGCAGCGCGGTGATGATGATCGCGGCATCGACCCACGACTGGAACGTCACGACGACGAGCAAATAGACCAGCACGATCGCCATCGCGAGGCCGACGCTGAGGCCGATGAACGAGGCCTGCATCGTCTCGACCTGGCCGCGCATCACGAGCTGGCTGCCGCGCGGCAGCTTCGGGCGGATCTTCTCGACCTCGGCGCTGACCTGGGCCGCGACGCTCGCGAGGTCGGTGCCCTGCACGCTGACGAACACGTCGACCGACGGCAGGATGTTGTAGCGCGAGACGATCGCCGGCTGGCGCAGCGCGGTCGGCTCGACCAGGTTGCCGAGCAGCTGCGTGCTGCCGGCCGCACCGGCACTGCCACCGGCCGCGCCGACCGGCATGTTGAGCAGCGCAGCCAGCGAATCGACGCGGTACTGCGGCGTCTGCACTGCGATGTTGTAGACCACGCCGTTCTGCGGGTTCAGCCAGAACGCCGGCGCGGTCTGCGAGCTGCCCGACAGCGAGATCAGCAGGTTCTGGCCGACATTCGCGGCGGTCAGGCCGAGCTGCTGCAGACGCGTGCGGTCCATCTGCAGATTGAGCGACGGCGCGTCGAGGCGCTGGTGCACGTGCGCATCGACGGCGCCGGGGATCTGGCGGACCGCCTTCGTCAGCTCGGCCGCGAGCGCGGCATTGGCATCGAGGTTGTTGCCGGTGAACTGCACGTCGATCGCCGCGGGCAGGCCGAAGTTCAGGATCTGCGTGACGATGTCGGCCGGCTGGAAGAAGAACTCGATGCCGGGGAAGCGCTTTGGCAGCTCGGTGCGCAGCAGCGAGACGATGCGCTCGGTGGGCCGGTGGCCTTCGCGCAGCGAGAGCTGCACCTCGCCGTCGAGCGTGCCTATCGTGCCGGCGTTGCTGTACGACAGGTTGATGCCGCTGTTGGGCACGCCGAGGTTGTCGAGGATGGTCTCGAGCTCGTCGGCCGGAACGAGCTCGCGGATCGCCGCCTCGACCTGATCGGCCAGGCGCGCGGTCTCTTCGATGCGCGTGCCGGTCGGCGCGCGCAGGTGCAGGCGGATCGTGCCGGCGTCGACGTTCGGGAAGAAGTCGCGGCCCAGCACCGGGTACAGCGCGCACGACAGCACGCAGAACGCGAGGAAGCCGAGCGCGAAGACCTTGCGCCGCGCCAGCAGCGCCGACAGCAGCAGCGTGTAGGCGCGCCGCACGCGCTCGAAGCGGGCGTCGAAGGCGAGGTTCAGGCGCTTCAGCAGATTGGGCCGCGGCGCGCTCGCGTCACCCGCATGCGCGTGGCCGACCTGCACACGCGTGCCTTGCACGCTGCGCATCAGCAGCATCACCAGCGTCGGCACCAGCGTGCGCGACAAAAAGTACGACGCGATCATCGCGAACACCACCGCCTCGGCCAGCGGCACGAACAGGAACTTCGCGACGCCGGACAGGAAGAACATCGGCACGAACACGATGCAGATGCACAGCGTCGACACGAACGCCGCCGGCCCGATCTCGTGCGCGCCGACGAGGATGGCCTCGTTCAGCTCGGTGCCCAGGTGCAGGTGGCGCTCGATGTTCTCGATCGTCACGATCGCCTGGTCGACCAGGATGCCGACCGACAGCGCGAGGCCGCCCAGCGTCATCAGGTTCAGCGTCTGGCCAAGCGTCTGTAGCACCAGGATCGACGCGAGGATGGACAGCGGGATCGTCAGCGCGATGATCAGCGTGCTGCGCCAGTTGCCGAGGAACAGCAGCACCATCGCGGCCGTGAGCGCGGCCGCGAGCAGCGCCTCGAACACGACGCCCTTCACCGCCGCCTTCACGAACACCGACTGGTCGAACAGCGGCGTGATCTTGATGTCCTGCGGCAGCACGCTGGCCACGCGCGGCAGGATCGCGCGCAGGTTCGCGACGATGTCGAGCGTCGACGCGCCGCCGTTCTTCAGCACCGACAGCAGCACGCCGCGCGTGCCGTCCTGGCGCACGACGTTGGTCTGCGGCGAGTAGCCGTCGCGCACGTTCGCGACGTCGCCGATGGTGGTCGTCGCGCCGCCGCTGGTGCGCACCGGCAGCTCGTTCAGGCCGGCGATCACATCGGGCGAGCCGTTCATGCGCACGTTGTATTCGGTGCCGCCGAACTTGGCAGTGCCCGACGGCAGGATCAGGTTCTGCAGGTTCAGCGCGTTGACCACATCGGCCGGCGCGAGGCCGCGCGCCTGCAGCGCGGCCATGTCGAGGTCGACCGAGATCAGCCGGTTCTTGCCGCCGTACGGGAACGGCACCGCGACGCCGGGGATCGTGATGAGCTGCGGCCGCAGCGTGTTGACGGCGGCGTCGAACAGCGCGTTCTCGGGCTGCGTCGGGCTCGACAGCCCGAGCTGGATCACCGGGATGCTCGAGGCCGAATACTTGATGATCAGCGGCGGCGTGATGCCGGGCGGCAGCTGGCGCAGCTGGGCCTGCTCGATCGCGACGACCTGCGCGAGCGCGGTCTGGATATTCGCATTCGGCTGGAAGAAGACCTTGATGATCGCGATACCGGCGAGCGACTGCGATTCGATGTGCTCGATGTCGCTCACGGTCGTCGTCAGGCTGCGCTCGTTCTGCGCCGAGATGCGTTGGCCCATCTCTTGTGCCGACAGGCCGTTGTAGCTCCAGACGATGCTGATGACCGGGATGTCGATCTCCGGGAAGATGTCGGTCGGCATCTTCAGCAACGCGAACGGCGTGGCCAGCACGATCAACATCGCCATCACGATGAAGGTGTACGGGCGCTTCAGCGCCAGCTGGACCATGGACACGTCGGGGGCTTCCTGTGGCGCCAAAGGTCGGATGATATTCAGAACGCGATACCCACGTCGGGGCCGGCCGGCCAAAGCCCGCCTGATCGACGCCGGCGCCTGCCGCGCTCGCGGCTGCCTGGTGCGCGGGCCCGCGCGCATGATGTCCGTTTCTGGTCACGATCCGTCGCATCGCGGTCCCGCGCTGGCACGAGTCCGGTCGATCATCGTGGCTCATCTTCACTGGAGAAACCGATGTCCACCGCCCTGCTGCTGATCGACGTTCAACAATCGTTCCAACACCGCCCGTACTGGTCTGAAAACGAGCTGCCCGCGTTCCTCGCTGCCAGCAATGCGCTGATCAGCGGCTGCATGGCGCAGCGCATCCCGATCGTGCGCGTGTTCCACACCGATGGCCCGAACAGCGCCGACAACGCGTTCGCCCCCGCGAGCGGGCTGATCCGCCCGCTCGACGGCCTGGCGCCGTTCGATGCCGCGCTGACGATCGAGAAGCACCGCCACAGCGCGCTCGTCGGCACCGGCCTGTCGGTGTGGCTGCACCAGCACGGCATCACGCGCCTGATCGTCGCCGGCATCCGCACCGAGCAATGCTGCGAGACCACCACGCGCCACGCCAGCGACGAAGGCTGGCAGGTCGACTTCGTGACCGAAGCGACGCTGACCTTCGACATGCAGACGCCGACCGGCACGGCGCTGAGCGCGGCCGCGATCCGCGAGCGCACCGAGACCGTGCTGGCGGGCCGCTTCGCGACGCTGTGCAGCGTGGCGCACGCACTCGAGCGCGCGCGGGCTGCGGCATGATGCCGGCCTTGCGATGACCCCCGAAGACAGCCCGTGATCGACGTCCTGTTCCTCGTCCTGCCCGACTCGCTGCTGCTCGACCTCGCCGGCCCGGCCGAGGCGTTCCGGCTCGCGAACCAGCGTCTGCTTCACGCGCGCCAACCGCCGGCATTCCGGATGCGCTTCGTCGGCCCCTTGCCCGAGGTCGAGTCGTCGGTCGGGCTCAGCCTCTCGAGGATCGAGCCGCTGCCGGCCGAGCTGCCGCCGCGCTGCTGGGTCGTCGTGCTCGGTCGCCCCGGCAACGCGCCCGAGGTGCTGCGCCGCCAGCGGCCGTGGCTCAGCGCACGCGACTGGCTCGCACGCGTCGTCGCGCCGCGCCTGGCCGACGGCGACACCAAGCTGCTGACGGTCTGCGTCGGCGCGCTGCTCGCGGCCGATGCCGGCCTGGTCGGCACGCGCTGCGTCACCACGCACCACGAGCTGCTCGACGAACTGGCGCGGCTCGCACCGGCGGCCTCGGTGCAGGCGAACCGCGTGTTCGTCGAGGACGGGCCGCTGCTGTCGAGCGCCGGCATCACCGCCGGCATCGACCTCGCGCTGCACCTGATCACGCGCGAATGCGGGCCGGCGATCGCGTCGGCGGTCGCGCAGGTGATGGTCGCGTTCACGCGCCGCGGCCCGCAGGACACGCAGCGTTCGCCGCTGCTCGCGCACCGCGACCACCTGCACCCGGCCGTGCACCGCGTGCAGGATGCGGTCTGCGCCGCGCCCGGCACCGACTGGACGGCGCAGCGCCTCGCGGCCGCCGCGCACGTCACGCCACGCCATCTGGCGCGGCTGTTCCACACGCATGTGCGGCTGAGCCCGCGCGCCTATGTCGAGCACGTGCGGCGCGGCCTCGCGCAGCATGCGCTGGCCAGCGGCGCGTCGAGCGCCGATGCGGCACAGCTCGCCGGCTTCGACAGCACGCGGCGGCTGCGCCAGGCGCTGCAGCGGCAAGGCGCCGACTGAATGATGGCCTGAATAATTCATTCATCGCCATCGGCGGCAGCCGCGCTTAAGCTGGCGTCATCATGACGACTCCGAAGATCATCGGCCTGGACGCGGACGACACGCTCTGGCACAACGAAACCCTGTTCCGGCTCACCCACGAGCGCTTCAACACGCTGCTCGCGCCGTGGGCCGATGCGGCCACGGTCGAGGCCGCGCTCGCCGCGGTCGAGCGGCGCAACCTCGGCACCTACGGCTACGGCGCGAAGGGTTTCACGCTGTCGATGCTCGAGACCGCCTTGCGGCTCAGCGATGCGCGCGCGCCCGCCGCGGTGCTGGCCGAGATCCTCGAGGCCGGCCGCGGCCTGATGAGCCACCCGGTCGAGCCGCTGCCCGGCGTGGCCGAGGCGCTGCCGCGGCTGGCCGCGATCGCGCCGCTGGTGTTGATCACCAAGGGCGACATGTTCCATCAAGAGAGCAAGCTCGCCGCCTCGGGCCTGGGCGCGTTCTTCTCGGGCGTCGAGATCGTCAGCGAGAAGACCGCCGACACGTATCGCCGCGCATTCGCCCGCCACGGCGCGGCAGCGCAAGACGCGTTGATGGCCGGCAACTCGGTGCGCTCGGACATCCTGCCGGCGCTCGAGGCCGGCTGCGCTGCGGTGCTGATCCCGTACCCGCTGGTGTGGGCGCACGAGGACGCCCGGGCGCCGGACGAGCACCCGCGCTATCGGCAGTGCGACTCGATCTCGGCGCTGGCCGATTGGCTCGCCGATGGCGTCATCGGTGGCGCCTCGTGAATCGATGCGCCGTTGGGTTACGCGACGGTCTCGACCAGGCGCACGAAGCTGCCGTCCGACAACTGGAAGCGCACCCAGCGCATGTCGCACGCGAGGATCGCGAGGGCGTCGCTCTCGCGGGCGCGGGTGTGGAACTCGATCGCCGGCGGCGTCGGACCAAACCAGCCGTGATCGGCGAGCTGGCCTTCGGCGACGACGATGTCTTCGCTCGCATAGCGCCACAGCGACGCGCCCATCAGCTGGCTGGTCGGCACCTTGAACTGCGCCTCGCGCGCGGGCGATGCGGCGAGCAGCCGATGGGTCAGGTCGCAGATCAAATGCACCGGCGCGGCCGACTGCTGCACCAGCCGCGCCAGCACGCGGTCGGCGGCGCTGTCCAGCCGCGCGGCCATCAGCGCGCGCAGCCGTTCGGCCTCGTCCAGCGAGGGCGGGCTCTGGCCGTTTTCCCAGCGCGACACGGTGGCCTGCGACACACCCAGCAGCTGCGCCGCGTGCAGCTGCTTGATGCGCCGCAGCGCGCGCCAGCTGCGCAAGGAGCGGCCGAGCGCTCGCTCGTCGCCGCTGCTGATCTGAAGAAGCGTGGACATGCTGTGAGCGATGTTAGCGCTGCAGCGCGAGGCGCTCGATGACCGGCCCGCGTTCGCCCTGGCCGCTGGTGGGGCTGCTCTACCTGAGCGGCCTGCTCGCTGCGGCCCAGCTCGGCAAGATGTCGGCGCTGGCGCCGCTGATCGCGGGCGCGCTCGGCCTGGGCCTGACGACGGTCGCGCTCGCGATCTCGCTGATCGAGCTCGGCGGCTCGACGCTGGGCGCGGTCGCCGGCCTGCTCGCGCATCGGCTCGGCCTGCGGCGCACGCTGCGCTGGGGTGTGGGCCTTCTGGCGCTGGCCGGGCTCGGCGGCGCGTGGGCGCAGGGCGCCACCGGGCTGATCGCCTGGCGGCTGCTCGAGGCCGCCGGCTACCTGGGCGTGATCGTCAGCGCGCCGGTGCTGATCGCTCACCACGCCGGCGCGGCCGGCAGCCGCACGCAAGGGCTGGCATTGACGCTGTGGAGCACCTTCGTGCCGGTCGGCCTGGCGCTGGGTGCCTGGGCCAGCGCAGGCACGGCGGCGACGCTGGGCTGGCGCGGCGCGATGACGGCCGGTGGCCTTGTCGGGCTGGCCTTGTGGGGCGTGCTGTGGCGCGCCCGCCTGCCCGAGCATGCCGAGCTGCCGACAGCGCGCACCGAGCCGCCGGCACCCGCCGCAGCGGCGCTGACACCGGCCGTCTGGTGCCTGGTGCTCGGCTTCGGCGCGTTCGCGCTGTTCGAGGTCGGCGTGCTCGGGCTGTTGCCAACGCTGCTGGTGCGCGAGGTCGGCCTGAGCGCCCCCGCGGCCGGGCAGTGGACGGCCGTGGCCTCGGTCTCGGCGATCGCCGGCAGTGCCGCATCGGCCTGGCTGCTGCGCCACGCCCTGGGCTTGCGCTGGCCGATCATGGTGTCGCTCGGGCTGCCGCCGCTGCTGCTGTTCGGCGTCTTCACGCCGGCACCGCCCGCCGCAGTCGCGATCGGCCTGGCGGTGCTGCTGAACATGATCGGCGGCGTGTTCGCCAGCCTCGCCTTCGCGCTGCTGCCGCGGCTCGCCAGCGCGCCGGGCCAGATGGTGCGGGCCAATGGCCTGCTCGCGCAATGCGGTGCGTCGGGCTCGCTGCTCGGGCCGCCGACGATGGCCGCCTGCGTGCAGGCCGGCGGATGGACGGCCGCGGCGGCGCTGGGCCTCGTCGCGTCGCTGGTCGCGATGCCGCTGGCCTGGCGCGCCGCGTCGGCCGGCGCACCTCGCGCGCGCCGGCCTTCAGGCGCGGCATTGCCACACCAGGGTGGCTGAGCAAGGCATCAGCGGAATGCCCAGATCAGCAGGCACGTCGCAAAGCACATCACGCAGTTGCCGGCGGTCACCATGATGGCCTTGTTGAGCTTTCGGCCTGCGCGCTCGTAGAGCCACGCCGTCATCGATGCATTTGCGCCGACCCAGCCGATCCAGGTCAGCAGCGAATGTTGACTGGAATTTGCGTTGGCATAGATGGTCCACATCGTGGGCAGGTAGGTCAGCAGGCGCGTTGCACTCGAGACCGTGAAGAGCCAGTCAACCAAGGTGGCGTATCGACTCGGCCTCGCCGCCGCGCTGTCCGGAACGCCCACCGGCTCGGTGCCTCGATTTAGATTCGCAGGTGCCGTTGCTCTGTCGTTCATGTCGCTCTCCAAGGTCAGTGAATCCGACGATGGGGAGTTTCCCGTTCTGGGTGCGACAGATCTTGAACGAATCCTCAGGAACTGCTTAAGGATGCGTCAGGGCCGCAGACCCGCAGCGCGAAGTTGCTCGGCGACCGCATCCATCTGCTTGACGTGGGGCGCTTCGCTTGCGGGCGGCAGCCGTTTACGAACCGCGGCCACCGTCTTGAAGGCCGTGCGGCTCTGAAGGAACTCGAGCCATGGCTTGACGAGGCTCTCCAGGCCGAGCTCGTGCGCGGCGGCCGTGCCCGTGATGTAGCAGGTCGCGAAATCCGGATTGACGGCCATTCCTCGTTGCGACTCTTCGAGCGCAGTGCTCCAGTCGCGCAAGGCCAGCGCAGCCCACGCCCTCGACAGATGCCAGACCACGCGAAGCGGCTCGCGTGGGCTCAGCGCAAAGGCGCGCTCGCAGAGTGCGGCGGCCTCCTCCGGGTAACCGCGCCGCGTCCGTATCAGCGCCAGCAGGCCGTAGGCCGGCGCGTGCGAACTCGACAGGCGCAAGCAGTGCCGCAGCGCTTCTTCAGCACGTGCCGTTTCCCCCGAGCTGTAAGCGACGAGACCGGAGACGTAGTACGCGTCCGGCTCGCGCGAGCTCAGTTCGATGGCGCGGTCGATGTGTGCACGCGCCAGCCGAAGTTGCTCGACCGGATCGTCGTGCGTGCCCCAGCCGAATTGCGCGCTCCGCCAATGCGCGAACGCCATGCAGATCGATCCGAGTGCCGACCGGGGGTCGAGCGCGAGGGCCTTGGAAGCGAAGTCCAGCGCGCGGCCATGGCTGTCGGGGGTTTCGGTCCGCGCGAAGAGTTCGATCCACGCGCAGGTCGCGAGGGTGAATGCCGTGAGACGGTCGCTCGCGTCCTGCAGTGGCTCGCGTGTGGACTGGTCGAGCAACTCGAAATTGAGCGCGCGCGCGAGGCGCGAGATCACGAGCGCGCCGGTGCGTGGCCATTGGGCGAGCGGCAAGCTGATCTCGTCGGCTGCCGTCTGGGTCCCGGTGAGGCCGTCGACGACCTGCACGCTGACGTGCAAGGTCTCGCCCCGCACTTCGACGAGCCCGTCGACCACCTGACGAACGCCGAGCTCGCGCGTGACCTGCTCCGGTGTCGCACTCGACGTTGCGTAACTCAGCATCGTCCCTCGCGCGACGACCACGAGCATCGGCTGGCGCGACAATTCGGTGATCAGATCTTCAGTCAGGCTCTCCCGCAGAAACGAATGACTCTCGGGCACGTTCCTCAAGCGGAAGGGCATGACAGCGACCGAGGCGGCGCCGAGCCGCGGTGCTGGGGCAGGTTGTGCAGTGGCGGTTGGGTCGACAAGAGAATGAGCCGGCGCGTCCTTGATCACCGGCGTGACGAGTCGGTATCCCTTGCGAGGCACGGTCGTGACGTGACCGGGCCCGAGGGCCTTGCGCAACTGGGCGACCGCCTCGTACAAGGAGCTGAGGGTGACGACGAGGCCGGGCCAGACTGCGTCGAAGAGCCGCTCGGTGGTGACGACGCCGCCTTTCGCCTCGGCGAGGGTGACCAGCAGCCGCATCGTGCGCGGCTCCAGCTTGACCACGCGGCCGCCCTGCATGAGCTCGTCGGCGCTCGGGTCCGCGGACCACGAGCCAAATCGGAACTTCGCGGGCAGGTCTTGCGGGTTCGCCACGGCGCTGCTTTCCAAGCCAAGGTGCGACGATCTTAAGGAAAACCTGAGGGAAGCTTCCGCGTGGCTTGAAGACGCCGCTCGGCCCGGGAGGCGACGATCGATCAATCCTCGCGGGAACAGCCGGTCGAGGTCTACCAAAGGAACGACCATGCCGTCAGCCAACCAGATGCCCAACATCATTCGCCTGCTCTGCATCCTCCTGGCCTCGCAAGTGTCTGCAGTTGCGCAGACGCCGTGGCCCGCGAGACCGATTCAACTCGTGGTGCCCTTCGCCGCTGGCTCCGCGCCCGACGTGATCGGCCGACTCCTTGCAGAGAACTTCTCGACGTCGCTCAAGACGCCGGTGATCGTCGAGAACGTGCCTGGCGCCGGAGGCACGATCGGCGTCGATCGGGTGGTTCGCGCCGCGGCAGACGGCTACACGCTGGTGCTGTCGGGAGACGCTGCGATCGTCTTAGGCACCGCGTATGGGCTCAAGCCCCCGTACGACGCGCTCCGCGACCTCGCACCTGTCTCTCAGGTCGTTGTCACCCCGAACATCCTGGTCGTGAACAAAGACCTGCCGGTGAAGTCGCTGGAAGAACTCGTGGCGCTCGCTCGCAGCCAACCTGGCAAGTTCAGCTACGCATCGGTTGGCAATGGCACCTCGTCGCACCGCGGCGGCGAGATGTTGAATGCACTCGCGGGGCTCGACATGGTCCACGTGCCCTACACCGGCAGCCCTTTGCCAGACGTGATGGCCGGCCGCGTGCAGCTCTTCTTCGCCAACGCAGCGGCGTTGCCGCTGATTCGCGAGGGCAAGCTGAAGGCGCTTGCAGTGTCCTCGCTGCAGAGGTTGCCTGCTGCACCCGATTTGCCGACGGTCGCCGAGTCGGGATATCCGGGCTTCGCAGCCGTCGCGTGGTTCGGCTTGCTGGCGCCGAAGGGCGTCTCGCCGGCGATCATCGCGCGGCTGGAGGAGGAAACACGCGCTGCGCTTGCACAGCCGGCCGTGAAGCAGCGGCTTGTCGAGATGGGCGCGGTGGCGCAAGGCAGCTCGGCGAGCAGCTTCTCGAAGCTGATCGAAGCGCAATCGATGAAGCCTTCCGATTCGGCGCGGTAGTCGCCCTCACCGCTCAACGCGCCGAGTTGCGTCTCACCCCGCCGGACGCGGCGCGAGCGGATTGGGCTGCGGCTCGCCGATGCGCGTCAGCGTGTTGCGGTCGGTGTGGTGGAAGGGCTCGGTCTGGCCGCGGATCATCATCACGGTGTCCGAGTCGTAGGACCAGGTGCCGTCCGGGTTGACCGTGACCTTGATGCGGTACTCGAGGGTCTTGAACGCGTAGTCGATGAACGGGTTCGAGCAGATGCCGTAGACCTCGCTGCCGCGCGTCGCGACGAGCTCGAAGCTGGTCGCATCGGCTGTCGCGGTGCCTGAGGCCATCGCGATTTGCCCACGCGGGATAGCCAGCGTGTGGATGATCGCGCCGGTTGCCGGCTCCCAGAGCCAGTGGCCGACCTGGTCGTGGTACATCTTGCTCAGGCCGGGCTTGGTGATGAAGGTGTGATAGCGCAGGCCGTACAGCATCTGCGGCCCGTTCGTCTGCGGGTCGATCGGGTGCAGCGCGTAGTGCTCCACGTAGGCCTGCGTGCGCGGGCCATCCGCCTTGGGCTTCACGTCGACGCCGCGCGTGCCCTCCCAGATGCCGGCCAGGCCGCGCAGCGGGCCGAGGTTCTTCAGCGTGTCGCCGTCCTGGTTGGCAGGCTCGGTGTAGATGTCGGTGGGGAAGTGGGGCTGGGTCATGGCGCTCGTCCTGTGGGATGCGGCGACTTTACCGAAGCGGCGCACGAATCGAAGAAGCGCGCTGCGATCACGCGTCCGTGCTCAGCGCTCGCTCTGCCGTTGCCGCTCTTCGGCCATGCGCCGCGCGTCGGCGCAATCCGCATGGGCCTGCCAGCGCGGCATCGCGCATTGGCGGCTGACGCATAACGCGCGGGCGAAGAAGTTGCGGCCGGCGCAGGCCTCTTTCGGGCTGCGTGCGTCGGCATTGAGCGGCGCCTTGGCGGTTGCGGCAACCGCGTCCTCCGGCGCATGCGCACGCTGCGTCTCGCCGAGTGGCGTGGCCGGTGCCGATGATGCGGGCCTGTTGCCGGGGGCAGCGGCGAGCGCAGCCGTGTCGCCGCTCGCCGAGGCTGCCACCTTGGGCAACACGGCAGCGGGTGCCACGGCGGCGGCTGGCGCTGCGGCGGGCGCGTTCAGCACCCACGCGCCCCAGCCGACTGCCGCCAAACCCGCCAGGCCCAGCAGCGCGAGCACGGCGCGGCTGCGGTGTCGCGCGGGGGCGGCAGCGGCTGCCAGGCGCGGCACGACTGGCACCGTCGTGGCGCTGACGTCGGGCACGGTGACCGTGTCGATGGGGGTGATGTGCTGGGACGACGCCGGAGGGGCCGGCAGCCGCGGCAGCGCGGGGTGCCGCGCCGACGGCGGGGGCGGCACGATCTCGCCGCACAAGGCCTGGCGAACCGACGCCACGCTCTGCGGTCGGTCTTCCGGCGCCAGCGCCATCGCCCAGTCGATCGTCGCCAGCACGCTCGCCGGCACGCCGGCAAACGGCGGGCTGTCGGGCGCCGAGAGCGCGGGCAGCGCATCGCGCACGGCGCGCAGCACGGCCGGTGTCGGGGCCTGGCCGGTGAGCACGAAATGCATCGTCGCGCCGAGCGCGTAGAGGTCGGTCCACGGACCTTGCCGCATGCCGGCCTCGTCCGCGTATTGCTCGACCGGCGCGAAGTTCGGCTTGAGGATCGCGGTCAGCGACTGCGTGCGGTCGCCGATGACGCGGCGCGCCGAGCCGAAGTCCAGCAGCACGGGCCGGCCGTCGGGCAGCAGCAGGATGTTGTCGGGGGCGATGTCGCGGTGGTAGATGCCCTGGCC
>Ga0307509_10004669_pt1 | contig 19575 bp, 16 predicted proteins | sample 10_EM_MG_FD_202245 | JGI IMG/M metagenome (GOLD analysis project Ga0307509, IMG submission 202245) | Populus trichocarpa ectomycorrhiza microbial communities from riparian zone in the Pacific Northwest, United States - 10_EM | ecosystem: Host-associated > Plants > Roots > Unclassified | place...
CTCTTCGTCCTCACCCTGGGCCTGACCCTGCTGGCACAGCGCCTGACGAAGGAGGACGAGTCATGACGACGACCGCCGTGCGGCCCAAGTCCCGGCGCCTGAGCCCGCGTTGGCGGGACTACGGCCGCCCCCGCGAACTCCTCCTCCGCTACCTGCTGTTGCTCCTGGTCCTCGGCCTCACGGTCGGCCCGCTCATCTGGCAGTTCCTGGCCTCCCTCAAGGGCACCGGCGAGGACGTCTTCGGCGCGAACGCCTCCCTGCTGCCGCACCACCCCACCCTGCACGCCTACCGCGAGGTCTTCAGCCAGGTCCCGGTGGCGACGTACATCAGGAACAGCCTGATCGTCGTACTCCTGTCGGTGGCAAGCCAGTTGCTGTTCTCCACGACGGCCGGCTACATGCTCTCCAAGCCTGCCTGGAAGGGCCGCCGGGCGGTCTGGATCCTCCTCGTCGCCTCGATGATGTTCCCCTTCGAGTCGATCATGGTGTCGCTGTTCCTGAGCATCCGCGACCTGGGCCTGGTCGACAGCGTGGTGGGCGTGTGGCTGCCCGGCTTCGTCGGCGCGATCAACGTCCTGCTGATGCGCGGCGCGTTCCTCGCCGTACCCCGTGAGATCGAGGACTCCGGGATGCTGGACGGCGCGAGCGAGTGGCAGCGCTTCCGCCACCTCTATCTCCCGTCCGCGTGGGGCGCGATCCTGGTGGTCACCATCAACACGTTCATCAGCGCCTGGGACGACTTCCTCTGGCCCTTGATCGTGCTGCGCTCCGAGGACCACATGACGCTGACGCTGGGCCTGTCGCGGTTGCAGAGTTCGTCGTTCGGCTATGACCAGCGGGTGGTGATGGCCGGTTCGGTGATCTCCGTGATCCCGGTACTGGTGCTGTTCGTCATCACCCAACGCTGGTTCTACAAGGGCGTTTCGGCGGGAGCGGTCAAGCTCTGAGGCGTACGACGAGGGGTTCTGCGGCGAGCGCGTCCCGCGCGGACCGAGCGACGCGGATCTCAACGGCACCGGCCTGCTCCAACTGGTCGGTGCCGAAGGGAATTTCGACCCTGCGACGCTCCCCCGGAGCCAACTCGACGCCCTGGAAGGCGTGCAGTTCGAGGGTGCGCGGCCAGACCGGAGTCAGCAGTCGGCGGACATACACCTGGACGACGGAACGGCCCTGCCGCTTCCCGGTGTTGGTGACGTCGACCTCGATCACGTTCCCCGCTCGGCGCGGCGGACCGTACTCGAAGCTCGTGTAAGACAGCCCGTGCCCGAAGGAATAGAGCGGCTCGGCGTCGGCGTCCACGTAACCGTCGTACTCGATGTCCTTGTGGTTGTAGTAGACGGGGAGTTGGGCCACCGAGCGCGGCACGGAGACGGGCAGGCGGCCGGTCGGTTCGGCGCGGCCGAGCAGGACCCCGGCGATGGCCTCGCCGCCCCAAGGGCCGGGGTACCAGGCGGTGAGCAGCGCGCCCGCCCGTTCGGGGACGACGTGCGGGCGGCCCTGTATCAGGACGACGGCGGTGGGTGTTCCGGTCGCGGTGACCGCGGCGAGGAGCGCGTGCTGGGCGCGGCCGAGGCTCAGGCCCGCGAGGTCGACGCCCTCGCCGCAGGTCATCTCCGAAACGGCGTTCCTTGCCGCTCCGTTGGCGTCGAACTCCGTGTCGGGGCTGCGGGCGCTGCTGCCGCCCAGCACCAGAACGGCCAGGTCGGAGGCGGCGGCAGCGGTGACCGCCTCGGGGACGCCGGAGAGGTCGTCGCCGGTGAGGGCGCAGCCGGGGGCGTGACGGATGTCGGTGCCCGGCGGGGCGAGTCGCCGTAGGCCGTCCAGGACGCTGACACCGGAACGCTGTGGCGCCGTGTAGTCGCCCAACTGGTGTGCGTAGGTTGCCGATTGGGGACCTATGACCGCGATGCGGGAGACGGTCGGCGGGATGGGCAGGACACGGCCGTTGTTGTGCAGCAGCGTCACCGCGCCGCGCGCCAGTGCGGTGCTCAGTTCTCTGCCCTGCGCAACCGGGGGCAACTCGCCGGTGCTGTAGGGGCGTTCGAAGAGACCCAGGCGGAACTTTAGGCGGAGCACGCGCGTCACAGCCGCGTCGACGGTGGCCTCGTTCAGCAGCCCCCGCTCGACCGCCTCCTCCAAGTGGGTGAAGCCCTCGTCCCAGAGGCTCAGGTCGACACCGGCGTCGAGCGCGAGGGCGCCTGCGGAGACCGTGTCGCCGGTGATGCGGGCCAGTCGGTCCACGGCGAGGCCGTCGGCCATGACCAGGCCCTCGAAGCCCCAGTCCTCGCGCAGGAGTTGGTGGAGGAGGGCGCGGTTTCCTGAGCAGGGGAGGCCGTCGACCTCGTTGTAGGCGGACATGACGGCGGCGGCCCCGGCGCGGACTCCGGCGCGGGCGGCGGGGAGGTGGATGTCGTGGAGTTCGCGGAGGCCGAGTTCGGACTCGGCGGAGTTGCGGCCGCCGACCGTGGCGCCCTGGCCGGCGAAGTGCTTGAGGACGACGGGGGCCTTGTCGGGGGCGAACCCGGCTGACGTGTCGCCCTGCATGCCATTGACGAGCGCCTCGGTGAGGCGGGCGGCGAGGTGCGGGTCCTCGCCGAAGCACTCCTCCGTACGGCCCCAGCGGGGGTCGCGGGCGATGTCCAGGGCGGAGACGAGGGCCAAGTGGGCGCCACGAGCGCGGAGTTCGCCTGCTGCGTGGGCGGCGGCGCGCTCGTACAGATCGGGGTCCCAGGTGGCGCCGACGGCCAGGTTGACCGGGAGAACCGTGCCGTCCAGGGCCATGTGGCCGTGCGGCACCTCCTCGACGAACAGGGCCGGGATGCCGAGTCGGCTGCTGTCGATCACATGGCGTTGCACCAACTCGGCCAGGGCGGGGCTGTCTTGGGCCCCGGGGCCGTTGGAGTGGTCGACGCCGGACCAGGCGTCGGCGCGGAACAGGCCGTAGAGCGCGCCGAGTCCGGCGAAGCGGGCGGTCTCGGCGTACAGGGCCTCGGTGAGTTCGAAGGAGCCCGAGGGGGTGCGGCGGTAGGCGTCCCAGCCGTACATCCGCTGGTTGAGCTGGCCGACCTTCTCGCGCAGGGTCATGCGGGCGAGCAGGTCGCGGACCCGGGTGTCGACGGGGGCGGTGGGGTCGCGGTAGAGGGGGATGGTGGTGTCGGTCATCGGTCGTCACCGTCGTATGCGAGCCGGGCGAGGGCGACCGCGCCCCGGCAGCCGTCGGGTACCCAGTCGAGGGTCAGGCCGAGGGCGTGGAGGCGGGCGGTGAGGGGGGCCGTCAGGGGGCCTTCGGGGCCGAGCAATCCGCCGGTGGCGACGATCCGTTCACCATGGGCCGGATTCAACGCCCTTACGGTGTCGGTCAGTTGGTCCGCCGCCTGGTCGAGGAGCCGTTCCGCCACCGCGTCCTTCTCGCCGGCCGCCTCGACGACCAGCGGGGCGAAGCGCGCGAGGCGGATGGGGAGTTCGGCCATCACGGCGGGGAGCACGTGCATGCGGTAGGCCTCGCGGTCGCTGCGTGACCAGTCGCCGTCACCGGGGAGCGCGTCGCCGGGCACCCCCAGCGCCCGCCCCACCGACACGGCCAGTGCCGTCGCCGTCCCCCTCCCGTCCGCCATCCGCAGCGCCGCCCGAACCGCGCTCCGGCCGATCCAGAAGCCGCTGCCGTCGTCGCCGAGGAGCCAGCCGTCGCCGTCCACGGTGGCGGTGGAGCGGCGGTCCGTGATGCGCAGGGCGACCGCACCGGTGCCGGCGACCAGGGCGAGGCCGTCGGCGGGGGTGCCGGGGGCGGAGGCGAAGGCCGCCTCGATGTCGCTGCAGACGCGGACCCGGTCGGCCGGAATGTCCAGGCGGCGCAGCGCTGCCGTGAGGGCCGTGCGGGCGTTGACGTGGCCCGGCTCCTCGGTGGAGGCCGCCGTGGCGCCCGCGAAGCCGCCGGCCACGGCGACCACTCGGGCACGTGCCGCCTCCGGTACGGCCTGCGCGATCGCCTCGACCAGGTGATCGGTGAGTCGCCGTACCGGGACGGTCAGGGCGTTGCCTGGCCCGGCCGCGCCCTCGCCGAGGGGGCGGCCGTCCTCGGCGGTGGCGAGGACGGCGCGGGTGCGGGTGCCGCCGGCATCGAGGCCGACGACGAAATCACCGACGAATTCCTGGTTCAAATCATTGCTCATTACTGACTATGGTGGTTGATACATTCACGGAGGGCAAGACCGGACCCGGGGAGGATCCCATTCCTACGCTTCGCTTCGGCGTCAACTACACGCCGCGCCGCGGCTGGTTCCACTCCTGGCACGACTTCGACCCGGCGCACGCGCGTGAGGACCTGGCCCAGATAGCCGGGCTCGGCCTGGACCACGTCCGGATCTTCCACCTCTGGCCCCTGCTCCAGCCCAACCGCACGCTGATCCGCAGGACCGCCGTGGATCAGTTGGTGCACCTGGTCGACCTGGCGGGCGAGGCCGGCCTCGACGTCCTCGTGGACGGCGTCCAGGGGCATCTGTCCAGCTTCGACTTCTACCCGGAGTGGACCCGCAGCTGGCACCACCGCAATGTGTTCACCGACCAGGAGGCGATCACGGCCCAGGCGGAGCTGCTGCGCACGCTGGGCGCCGCCCTCGCCGACCGCCCGAATCTGATCGGTCTCCAACTCGGCAACGAGCTCAACAACTTGGTGGAACACAACCCGGTGACGGCGGACGAGGTGGACCACTATCTCGACACGCTGCTGGCCGCCGCCCGCGAGCAGCTGCCGCCGAACCGTCTGGTCACGCACTCCGCGTACGACGCCGCCTGGTACGGCGACGACCATCCGTTCACCCCTGAGGCCTCGGCCCGTAAGGGCGATCTGACCACCGTGCACCCGTGGGTGTTCTCGGGTGACTGCGCCCGTCGTTACGGTCCGCGTTCCCCGCAGGTGCTCCATCTCGCCGAGTACGGCACGGAGTTGGCGAAGGCGTACGCGACCGATCCGGCCCGGCCCGTCTGGGTGCAGGAGACGGGTGCTCCCGAGCCGCACATCCCGGCGGCCGACGCCCCCCAGTTCGCGCGCGCGACCGTGCGCAACGCGGCCGAGTGCGACGGGCTGTGGGGTGTGACGTGGTGGTGCTCGCACGACGTGGACCGTTCGCTCGCCGACTATCCCGAACTCGAATACACACTGGGCCTGTTCGACTCGGCGGGCCGCGCCAAGCCGATCGCCGAGGCCTTCGCCGCCGCGATCGCCGAGCCGCACACCGTCCAACTCCGCGACACCGCCCTGGTGTTGGACTGCACCCTGGGCACCCGGTCGGTGTCCGGTCCCGGCGGCGCGTACTTCGAGGAGTGGATGAGGCTGCGCACGGAGGGCGTGCGCCCCGCCGTGGTCCTGGCCGAACGGGCGGAGGACCAGGGGTACTTGGCGGCACGTGGCATCAAGGAAGTCGTACACCTGCCGTGACGCTCAGGCGTCGGCCAGTACCTCCGCGACCGACCGCAGGTTGACCCGGCCGCGCCCGTAGGAGCAGAGGGTGCCGCCCTCCGGCAGTCCGGTGTCGACGAGTATCGCGCCGGGCCGCCGGGCCACCAGCGTGTCGCGCAGTCGGGCCTGCCAGGGGTGCAGGACGGCGTCGGACGTGGCGATGACCAGCGGTGCGCTGCGGCCCCCGATCGCGTCTGCGAGGGCGGCGGGGTCGGCCGGCTCCCCGTTGAGGGCTGTGCCGGTGGCCGTGGGGTCGATGGCGCGGAGTTCGGTGAGGAGGTCCTCGCCGCCCCAGTTCAGGGCGGGGTGCGGGGCCGGGAACAGGTCGAGGACGTGGGCGCCGCGCACGGGCGGCGGCAGGGGCCGGGTGCGTACGGCGCGGCGGGCGGCCTCCAGTCCGGCGTCCGCGTCCCAGGGGGCGACCGCCGGGCGGGGTGTCGCGTACCGCTCGGCGAGCCGACGTACCCGGCCGGCCGCCTCCCAGACCCGCTCCTCCGCGAGCATGCGCGCGTGCAGTGCGTCGAGGACGGCGTCCCGGCAGGCCAGGGTGACCGCCAAGTCCGGTACGGCGACGATGACTTGGTCCGCTCCGGCGGCGAGCGCGATCCGGGCGCCGGCCGCTTCGCCGTACTCGTCGGCGATCGCCTTCATCTCCAGCGCGTCGCTGACGAGGACGCCGTCGAAGCCGAGGTCGAGGCGGAGCAGGTCGCCGAGGATGCGGCGACTGAGCGTGGCGGGGCGGTTGGCGTCCAGGGCCGGGAAGACGACATGGGCGCTCATCAGCATCGGCACGCCCGCGGCGACGGCCGCGCGGAACGGTTCGAGGTCGACGAGGAGCTCGCCGTAGGGCCGCGGGTCGATCGCGACGCCGTGGTGGCTGTCGGTGATCGTGCCGCCGTGGCCGGGGAAGTGCTTGGCGCAGGAGGCGACGCCGCGTACGTCGGTGGCGGTGATCCAGGCGCGCAGATGGCGGGCGGCCAACTCGGGGTCGGCGCCGAAGGAGCGGGTGCGCACGATCGGGTTGCGCGGCTGGTGCTGGAGGTCGGCGACGGGGGCATACGAGGCGGTGATGCCGAGGGTGGCGAGGTGACCGGCGAGGGCGTCGGCGCAACGGGCGGTCAGGGCCGGGTCGTCGACGACCCCGAGGGCGTAGGAGCCGGGGACGTCCGGGGCGCCCGCGTTCACCAAGTGGCCGATGCCGCCGCCCTCGTTGTCGATGGCCACGAGCAGGTCGGGGCGCAGGGCGCGGAGCTCGTCGGTGAGCCGGCGCACCTGCCCGGCGTCCCGGACATTGCGGGTGAACAGGATGACCCCGCCGAGGCCCCGGTCGATGAGACGCTTGAGGGTGTCCGGCACCGTCGTCGCGCCGTCGAAGCCCGCGACCAGACAGCGGTGGGCCGCCTCGTCGAGGTCGACGGGGAGGGCGATGGCGGCGGACGAACGCTCGGCGTGGGTCATACTGGAATTCAAATGGCTCGCTCAACCTAAAGTCAACAAACCGATGGATTGTTGATTCAGGCAATGATTTCGCCACCTCCTCGCCCCTTCCGTGCCGTCCGCTTCGCCCAGCCGCCCGCGCTCCTTCCGCTTCCCGACACCACTGCGTCATACCGGATGGGAACGTTTCGCCTCGTGTCCCTGCTTCCGCTCGAAGACATCCCCGGGCCGCTCCCCGCCTCCACCACCGGCCCCACTCCCGCCCCCGTCCCCTTCCGACTCCCCTCCGCCGCGCGCCTCGCCACCAAGGTCCTGACCCTGCTGCCCCTGCTGCTGATCGGGGTGTGGGCGGCGGTCGACTGGCGTGCCATGTACGAGGGCACGGCCCGGCTCGCCTCCGCCGACCCCTGGTGGCTGCTCGCCGCGTTCTTCTTCACCTGCCTCGGTTGGGGCACCGCCGCCCTGGTCCGCCAGGGTGCCGTGCCGGACCGGTTGCCGACCGGTCTGCTGATCGCCTCCCAGTTCGCGGCCGGCGCGGCCAACCACGCCCTGCCGGCCAGCATCGGCGCCCACGCCGTCACGCTGCGCTTCCTCCAGGGCCAGGGGATCCCCCTCCCCCGCGCCACCGCCTCGCTCGCCCTCTACTCACTCGTCCGGCCGATCGCGAAGACACTCGTACTGCTGGTCTTCCTCATCTCCTTCCCCGAGATGCTGCGCTTCGGCCAACTCGCCCCCAGAGGCTGGTCGTTGCTCCTCGCAGTCGGCGGCCTGGCGACCGCTCTCACCACGGTCACCGTCCTGCTGTGCGCCGTACGTCGGCTGCGCAGCCCGGCTCTCCGCTGCGTCCGCACCGCCCTGACGGACGTACGGCAGCTGCACACCATGCCCAGCCGGATCCTCGCCCTGTGGGGCGGGGCCGCCGCCGCTCCCGTACTGCAGGCGACCGTGATCTTCGCCGTCGGCGCCTCGCTCGGCATGCCGCTGTCCTGGGCGCAGGTGGTCCTCGCGTTCCTCGCCGCCAGTACCGCGGTCGGCGCCGTGCCCGCACCCGGCGGGATCGGTCCCGTGGACGCGGCGACGGTGTTCACGATGGTCGCGTTCGGCGCCCCCATGGATCTGGCCACGGCGAGCGTCATCGGCTACCGCGTCCTGACCGTGTGGGTGCCGTTGCTGCCTGGCGCGTTTCTGCTGTCGGCACTGGTCCACCGGAAGGTGCTGTGACCGAAATACACTTGTAAAGCCCCCTGCTCCACCTCTAACGTCGCTGCTCATCGGCGTGTAGCTCAGTCAGGAGAGCACCGGGCTCTGGACCCGGAGGGCGCGGGGGCGGTACCCGCCACGTCGGCTTATGGATGACTACGCTGAGCAGCAGCACCTCACCGCGGCCCCGGGCTATGCCCTGGGCCAGTTGGCCAAGGCCTTCACGACCGCGCTGACCCACGAGGACGCCGACACCCGCCGTCGCGCGGAGGGCCGCGCGCAGCGCTGGCGTGCCGTGCTCACGGGGATCGCGGGCGGACGGCTCACGATCGGTTCGCGCACCCCCGTTGCCGGACTGCCGGCCTGGGTGACCCCCGAGGTGGTGCGCGGCGGCTTCGCCACGGGCGCCCCGAGCGCGGGCGGCCCGCTCCAGCCGTACGAGATCCGGCTCGCGGAGCGGTTCGGGGTGCCCGCGGACCGGCGGGCTCTCTTCGCGCACTGCCTCACCGACACCGGACTCACCTGGCTGTGGGGGCAGTTGAACAGCGGACGGTACGAGGTGACCGTGCCGGAGGAGGGCGCGCTGCTCACCATGGCGTGGCTGGTGCGGCACGGGGAGGCGGCCGCCGCGCTGGACCTGGTCACGGAGCTGGAGCCGTTCGCGGGTCAACTGCGGTTCCTGCCGCGCCCGTCGTCCGGCCGTCCCGCCTCGGAGGGCACCGACGCGCTGCACCGCCGTACCGTCGACGACACCGTGGACAGGCTGGTCCGGCGACGCCCGAACGCGGCCGTGGAGGCGCAGCGCGAGGCACTCGCCGTATGGCAGCCGTTCGGGGACGAGTTGCTCGCGCACTGGCTGGAGACGGCGGGCGGGGAAGGCGGGCGGGTGCTCGAACTCGCCCCGGACGAGGCTTGGTCGGCGCGGGGATCCGCCCTGCTGAGCCGCTACCGGCTGCTGGCCGAGGAGCACACCCGCTGTGGGAAGCACCGCGGCCCGAAGGGGAACCTGGGCATTCTGCGCGGCGCGCTGGAAGAGGCCGTCGCCGGGCGGGAGTTGGACGCGCGCCTCCTCGGGCTGCTGCGGCACGCCGTCGCGTCGATGGTGCGGCGGCGCGGTCTGCCGGGATCGCCGGCGCACACCGAACTGCGGCGCGCACAGCGGGTCCAGGCCGCTCTGCCCTCCCATCACGCCCTGGCGCAGGTGACGTTGCGGCGGCTCGCCGTGCTGCCCCAGGAGTCGGGCATCGCCGATCTCACCCCCGTACTCGCCCCCGTGTCCGCACCGGAGGAGCGGGAGACGGGCGTCCCCGCCGGCGCCCAACTCCCGTCTGCGATACGCCGGGTGGTCGAGGGCGCACTGAGCGCACCGGTCGACGTCCTCGTGGAGCGCGGAGTCGTGCCCTCGGCCGAGGTACTGGCCCAACTGGTACCGCAGTTGGTCGCCGTCACCAGCGCGCGGGCCTACGACGACGAGGCGCTGCGGACGCTGATGGCCGCGAACTACCGCGCGTTCCGCAACCGCCGCTCGCTGCTCCTGCTCAACCTGGAGCGACAGGTCCGGATCGAGGAACTGCCGTGGGTGCGGGCGGTGGCCGGGCAGCGGGGCGACGGAGCGGCCGAAGCGGCCTTGGCGCTACGGCAGTTGGGCGAGCTGGCCGTGCAGGGGTTTCCGGGAACGATCCTGCCCAACCCGCTCGTACGCGAACTCGGCGTGCTCGCCCGCCAGTCCGGCCTGGGCGCTCCCCTGGTGGAGGAGCTGGCCGCGGACATCTTCATGAACGCCTTCGGACCGAAGTTCCTGGTGGCGGCCGGGATCGCGGGCGAGTTGCTCGGCGGTTCGCTGTACGAGCGGTACTACGGCATCGACTACGGGGCGATCGGTGAGCTGGCGCTCGCCGAGGCGAGCCAGGCTACGCGCCGCTCGGACAGGGCCCGGACCTCTCCGGGGTTCGCGCGGCTGTGCGCGGAGCGGGCCGGGGCGGCGTCCTCGGCACCGGCCGGGCCGAAGTCCGGTTCCTCGCACGGGTCCTGGGTGGCGGAGAACGGCAAGGTGATCGAGCAGTCGCAGATCCTGACCACGCACAATCTGGCCACGCTGGTCCACCGGGTGGGCATCGCCCCCGAGCCGGGCTGGGCCGACCTGGCGCGGCGCTGTTTCGTGACCGTGTGCCGGCTGACGGGCCGGGTGCACCGCAACCCGCGGCCGTACGCCACGATCAAGGACGCGGCATACGCCTGGCGGCAGTTGGTGTTCCAGCTGTCGCTCTGCCCGCCCGCCGAGCAGCGGCGGGTGCTCGCCGGCCTGGACGAGGAGACGGGCCGGCACCCGTTCCATGTCGCGGCCCGTCTCGCGCCCGCCCTGGCGGGGCTGCGACTGGTCGTGGACGGCGGCGGCTTCGGCCCGGACGGTACGGCGGACGGCGGCCGGGCCCGTCGGCTGCTCGGCTGGACCACGGACGGCCACTGGCTGGCGAGCGACCCGACTGGCCGGTCGGCGAAGGGCAGTTGAGTGGTCTCGGCCCTGGCTCTAACCCTCCGCCGCCGTGCGCACCGCCGCCTCCGTCAGGGTCGTCGCGGTGCGTACGGCGCTGGCGACGGCCTCGTCGGGGGTGAGCCCCAGCTGGTCGGTGAGGGTGAACAGGGCGTCCGCGCCGACGACCACGGCGAGGCTTCGCTTGAGCTGGGTGAACGCGTCCGGGTCGGTCACGCCCAGGGTGCCGTCCAGGGGCGCGAGGGCGTGGTCGATGAGGCCGAAACGGATCCCGGGCCGCATGCTCTCCGGGTCGGGGCGGACGATGGTCGCGGCCATCATGGCGCGCACCCCGCCCTGGCGGGCCAGGATGCCGCGCAGCAGGAACTCGCAGGCGTAGGCGACCCGTTCGACGGGATCGCGGGAGTCGGCGACCGGCTGGAGCGCCTCGGCCGGGTCGGGCCAGACACCGGCCAGGGCCTCGCCGATCAGGGACGGAAGGTCGGGGAAGTACCGGTAGGCGGTGGCCTCGGAGACCAGGGCGGCGCGGGCGATCTCGGGCATGGTCACCTCGCTGCCCGCGCCGATCAGCACCCGGGCCGCGTCGACGATCGCCGTACGGGTGCGCTTCTTCTGATTGCTGCGGCCCGTGTCCGTCTGTGCTGTCGCCATCGGTGCGTCACATCCCCGTCTTCGCTCGTCGCTGCCGTCCGTCCCTTCCGCACTTTATCACGACCGACTCTCGTCATGAGAGTGCACTTGCATGACGAGAGTTGCCAGCTTGCTGTCCTACTCTCCTGAGGGCGCACAACGCGCGGCGAGCACAAGGGAGTTCGAGATGAACGAGGTTTCCGTGGTCGGTCCGGACGACGGCGAGAGAATCCGTCTGGGCCCGGTCACGATGCGCATCCTGGAGGACGGCAGCACCACCGGCCACCGCCTGGGCATCGGCGAGATCACCCTCGCCCCGCACACCCAGGGCCCGCCGCAGCACCGCCACGGCCAGCACGACGAGGGCTTCTACGTCGTCTCCGGCACCGTGCACTTCACCGTCGGCGAGACCGTCCACGTCGCCCCGGCCGGCACCCTCGCGATGATCCCGCCCGGCGCCCCGCACACCTTCGCCAACCCCGGCGACGAACCCGCCGTGATGATCAACACCTTCACGCCCGACCTGTTCGTGCAGTACTTCCGTGACCTGCGGGACATGATCGCCGGCGGCCGGGAGTTCAACGCCGAGTCGACGATCGAGATGATGAGCCACTACGCCACGGTCCCCGCGACCGACTACGCCTGAGACAGCCGCCGTACGTCAGGAACTGCCCGAGTTCGACGGGCCGAAGAACTCGATCTCGGCGATGGCCACTTGCTTGCTTCCCGAGGTTCCGTAGGCGGATTCGAGGGTGAAGCGCACCGAGGTGACGTCACCGACCCGGAAGGCCCGGCGCTGGGCTCCGGCCCCCTGGTCGAGATCGAGTTCGCGGGTGGTCGTCCTGCCGTCTGCCGTGGTGATCCTGGCCTCGATACGGTGCGGAAGCGCCGACTGGCCGAGCTGGTCGGCGCGCGTGGAGACACCCGGGGTGATCAGCACGTCCAGCAGCCGCGTCGGCTCGTCGAACCTGGCCTCCAGCCACTGGCCCTCGCCGGACTGCGACAGACCCGGTCCCCACCAGGTGTTGTTCAGCTTGTCGAAGGCCAGCTCCGGCTTGTGGCCCGGGAAGGAGCGGGAAGCGGTGACGCGGTCCGGGGAGACGGGGGCGCGCTTGGCGAAGTGGTCCTTCGCCGCCTGGACCCCGCGCGGGATGTTGACGGCCAGCACGATCAGCAGGGTCAGCACGATCGCGGCGCCGATCCAGGTCAGCACCCGGTCGAAGGTACGGCGCAGCCGCGGCCGGTCCCCCGCCCACGGGATCTCACCGCTGCGGAAGGTGAGCAGCCGCCGCCACCAGGGCAGCCGGCCGGGGACCTGCTCGTCGCCGGCCATGGGCATCGCGCACCGGGCGCAGTAGTGCCGGTCCGGCCGGTTGGCCGTCGCGCACCAGGGGCAGGGCACTCCGCCGACCGCGCCGGGTTCGACACCGGGCGCCCGCACGGACTGCGGACGCGCGGCCACCGGGCGGCCGGGCAGCACCGGCGCCACGGAGGGAGCCTGCCGGGGCTCGGGGTCGTCGACCGGAACGAGCAGACGCCGGGCCCGCTCGGCCTCGGACTCCGGGGTGGCGGCAGGCACCGGCTGAGCGGGGGCGGTCCCGTCGTGGGAAAGGTGGGGCGCGGGGGCCGGGGAGAGGTACGGGGTCTGGGACGGGGCCGCGGCGACCGCCGGGTCCGTGTCCAGGCGGGTCGCAGGGTGGGACGCGTCGCCGTTCTCCGGTTCCGGCACGGTCCCCGAGTCGAGGGAGTCGTACGACCCGGCGGCCATCGCGTCGAGCCGCAGGGACAGTGCGTCGAGTCGGGCCGCCGGGTCGTCCTCGGCCGAACTCCGTTGCCCCGGGACCCTGTTGCCCTCACCGCGTTCGGCCGCCGCACCGGCGCGTGCGCCCGCGCGGTCCGTCCAGCTCAGGACGGCCCCGCAGGCGTCGCAGAACGACTGGCCCGGTTCCGCGCGGGATCCGCATTCGGCGCAGCTCTGGGTGGTCGTCATCTCTCGGGGTTCCTTTCGGCGGGCACGGTGGTGGTGACCTGGACCGTGTACGGCATGTGGGCGGGGCGGGCCGCCGCCACGAGGGCGTCGAGGCGGTGGGCGTCCAGGGTGGTGGGCGCGGGCAGACGCAGGTGTACGTGCAGTCGGGGGCTGCGTTCGCCGGGTACTGGGCCGAGCGGCCGGGCGTTCCAGTCGGCGGCACCGCTCTCGGTGATCTCGGGTTCGACCCCGAAGGCGAGCCGGACGGCCTCGGCCAGGCCGCGCCGGGTGCCGCGGATGCGGTGCAGGTACGTGGCGGCGGCCACGGCGGCCCGCAGCCGCGCCTCCGGTTCGCTGCCGTCGGTCTCCGCTCCGACCCAACTGCCCAGCCACTGAACGAAATCCAGCGGTGCGAGCGACGGCCGGAAGTACGTGTCGAGGCAGTCCAGCACACTCAGAATCGGCGCTACGACCTCGTCGAGCCCGGCGACGAAACGCTGGGCGAGGTCGTCGTCGGCGAACACGGCGGGCAGCATCGCACCGATCGGCGCGGACGAGCCGAGGCCATCCACTGATCCCCTCAACACGGGCCTCCTGACCCGGAGTTGGTCGTACTCACGCGCCGTCTCCGATCACGCGGACGCGGTGGTCGAAGGAGAACACCAGGGACGGCCGCTCCAGGTCGATGCGGTTGGTGGGGTCGCCGCGCTTGCCGGTGAGGGGGTCGGCCGGGTGCAGGACGACCTCGTCGACCAGCTCGACGCCGGGCACGCGTTGGAGCACCGCGAAGACCTCCCCGGACTGCACGGGGCGCCCGAAGGGCCAGCCCTTTCCGTCCGATCCGCCGGTGAGCGGGTCGAGGTGGCGGTAGAGGGCGTCGTGGGCCTGGCGGCGCACCCGGTCGGTGTCGACGCCCCGGAAGGCGTGCACCGTGGCGACCACGGTGATGCCCTGGTAGAACGGCGGGCCGACCGCCAACCGGGTCCCGATCAGCCGCCGTTCGTCGAGATGCCGGGTGATGCGCTCCAACAGGGCGTCCCCGGGCACGAGTTGCTCGAAGCGGAGTCGTCCGCCGGGATCCGGCACGGCCTGCGGGACCACCAACACCCGTACGGCATAGGCCCCGTGCTCGGCCTCGTCGCCCTCCAGGCAGGTGATGCGGGCGGTCTCGGGGGCGGCCCGGCGGGACAGTTCCTCGTAGTCGCGGAGGGTGACCGCCCGTTCCTGGGCGCGCAGGGTGATCGGGGCGCGGGTCTTGGCCTCCTGGACCGTCTCGCCGTCCACTCCCCCGCGCGCCGCCTCACGGTTGACGACCTCGGAGACGTACGGGATGGAACTGCGCAGGATCTGCACCGCGCCGCGCGCCACGTTGCCGGACCGGCCGCCGCCGGTGCGGTAGCGACGGGCGCGGATCACCGAGCCCTTGGGGGCGACCATGCCGTACTGGCGCAGGGAGCCGTCGGGTTCGCGGACGGCGGGGCCGAAGGCGAGTTCGCCGGTGGCCGCGTCGAGAGTGATGTGGCGGTCGTACGGGCCTGAGGCGGCGAAGTGCGGGACGACCTGCCAGTCCGTCCAGCCCTCGTGCTCGGCGGTCTGCAGGAGGAGCGGCGGGTTGTCGCCGACGACCGGTGTGTGCGCGAGCCGCAGCCGCTGCCCCGGCAGGCCGGTGGACTCGCCGAGCGCCTCGTCGTAGACCGTGTCGGCGTGGACGACGGTGGTGGTACCGCCGATGGTGAAGGCCTCGGCGGAGCGGACGGTCGGTGACGTGGTGTAGAAGGGCTGGTCGAGGTGGGGTTCGGTGACGCGGCAGCGCAGCCAGCCGGCCTCCTGGCCGCCGTTGCGGGACAGGGTGTGGCCGCCGGGCACGTGCAGGACGACCGCGCCGGGGCGGTTGAGGCCGCCGGTGCCGTCGCGGTCCACCTCGCACGGCTGCCAGCCGTCGGCGGTCCACGCCTCCCAGACCAGGGGCGGCTGGCGCGGGTCGACGCCGACTCCGTCGACGCGGCTGTCGAGTTCGAGGGCGAGGGCGCAGTGCGGGACGGCGGCGGTCAGGCCGAACAGCATCGAGTCGCCGGGGTCGGGCGACTCGGCGAAGCACATCACATGGTTGCCCTCGGCCAGGTCGTGGGTCCGGTCGACCACCTGCTTGCCCCGGTGCTGCACGACAAGATGCCGCAACGCGGCCGGTACGACGGCGAGTTCGCGCTCGGTGGCGAAGACGACCGCCTCCTCGCCCTCGGTGCGCATCGTCGCCACCTCGGTGCCCAGCGGCACCTGCACCGGTTCCTCCTGGGGCGCCGACAGCCAGAACGTGACGTCGGTGCGGGCCGCGGACGGCGGGAAGAGCGTGATGCCGACCAGGTCGAGAAAGGCCAAGTGGTTCTTGTCCGGTACCCGGTTGAGGCGGTAGACGATCTGGTCGGCCATGTGCGCGACCGTCTCGACGAGGGTGACCCCGGGATCGGAGACGTTGTGGTCGGTCCACTCCGGGGCGCGCTGCTGGATGTAGCGCTTGGCGTCGTCGACGAACTGCTGGAAGCGACGGTCGTCGAGGTTCGGGGAGGGCAGAGCCATCGGTCAGTAGTCGCTTTCAGCAGCCGTGCCGGGCGTACCGGGGGTGTCGTCCGGCTCGTCGTGGGACGGGATGACGTAGAAGGGGAAGACGAGGCTGCGCGGGTTGTTGGTGCCGCGGATCGAGTAGCGGACGTCGATGTACAGCACGCTCTGCTCGGTGCCGGCGGTGACCTCGACGTCCTCGACCTCGATGCGCGGCTCCCAGCGGTCGAGGCTGACGTGCACCTCGTGCTGGATACGGCCCGCGGTCTGCTCGTTGACCGGCGCGAACACCAGATCGTGGATCGCGCAGCCGAAGTCGGGCCGCATCGGGCGCTCGCCCGGCGCGGTGGACAGTACGAGCCGGATCGCCTCCTCGACCTCGCGCTCCCCGCTGACCAGCGCGATCCCGCCGGTCGGCCCGATGCGCAGCGGGAACGACCATCCGGACCCGACGAACTGTTCGGCCATCACTCAACACCTGCTTGTTTCTTGTCCGTCGGTCCGCTCATGCCGGAAGCACCACCGGTGCCAGGCCGTTGAGGGTGACCACGCCCATGATCGGCACGGTGACGGCCCGAATGCCCACGTTGGCAATGGAGTTGATCTGGACGCTCGCGCCCGCGGTGAGCATCGCGTTGCCGATCGCCTTCATGTTGAGGGCGCCCATCGCGTCCAACGTGATGGCTCCGGTGGTCGACTTGATGTTGACCAGCCCCCGCCCCTCCATGGTCAGCGGCCCACCGCTCTTGATGGTCAGACTGCGCCGGGCGCTGAGAGTGAGATCAGTACCGGCCTCGACCGACACGGACCGGCTGCCCTTGATGGTGACCGTGCCTTTGCTGTCGACGACGATCTCGGTGTTCGTGCGGTCGAGGTTGATCGTCAACTGCTTGTCCCCGGAGGTCAGTCGGACCCCCTGCTTACGGCCACCGGTCTTCTGGCTGAGCAGGTCCAGCCGGTTGCCGTCCCGGTCGGAGAGGGTGTGCCGGCTCGCCTTCTTCCGAACCGCGTCGTGCAACGGCACATCGCTCACGACGGTCGGCTTGTCCTTGCCGTTGTAGAGCCCGCCGATCACGAACGGGTGGTCAAGTGCCCCTCGGTCGAAGGCGACCAGCACTTCGTCGTTGACGTCCATCGGGAACACCCCACCGCCACCGAGCCCGCCCAGCTGCACGGTCCGAGTCCAGTCGCTGACGTACGTGTCGTCCAGCCACGGGAACTGGAGCCGGACCCGCCCCTGCTTGAGCGGGTCGTTGACGTCCGTGACAAGGGCGTTGGCGACACCGGGCAGCCGGGGCGCGGTCTCCGAGCCGCCCGAGGCGAGCCCGTACAGCGAACGCCACTGCCGTCCGCTGACCGTCACCCAGGTCTCGTAATGCTTGCCGTCGCCGAAGACGTGCCGTACCGAGGTGACCGTGTACTTGCCTTCGAAGGGCGTGCCCACGTCCGCGAGCGCGACCGGAACTCCCGGGCGCAGCTTGGGATTTCCGCGTGCGACGACCTCCAGCTCGGCGAAGGAGGACGTCACGTCGTCGGCGAGGGCGTCGGCGGCGAACTTCACCTCGTTCTGCTTGTCGTAGGGCGTGCCCGTCTCGACCAGCTTGGCGGTCTTGAACTTGCCGGCCGCCGCGCCCGGGGTGGTGCCGATGCCGATGGCCGGGTTGGAGCTGCCGGGCGCGGTCGCGGTGAGCTTCTTCTTGGTGGTGACGTCCCAGCCGCGCGACTCGACGGTGGCGACCTGGTCGGCGGCCGTCACGGCGGCGCACAGCCGCAGAATGTCGTGCCCGGCCTGGAGCACGAACGGGCTCTTGTCGCCGTCGGTGTCCGGGGACGGCGCACCGGACGACGGCTTGGGCTCCACGAACTGGAACTTGCCGTCGGCGTCCACCGACATGACCATCTCGTTCTCGTCGGCGAGCCGGGCGAGAAAGTCCCAATCGGTCACGTTGGACTGGGAGATGAACTCGTAGACCGTGCGCGTGGAGGTGATCCGCCCGATCGGCACGCCGTCCTGGGCGGCGAGTTTGCGGGCGATGTCGGACGCGCTCTGGTTGCGGTAGGCGGCGACGCGGCGCTGGCGCAGCAGGCGGTGACCGAAGTCGTAGCCGCGCACGACGGTGAAGGTGCCGGTGCCGTCGTAGTCGGCCTCAAGTCCGGTGACTTCACCGGTGAGCAGCGGATCGGAGGCGCCCTGCCCGTCGGCGACCGGCGCGATGACGACCTTCGTCCCGAAGGTGACACCGAGCTTCCCGAGGATCAGCCGGTACGGGTCGCGGAAGGTGAGCCGGAATGCCGCCGGGACCCCGACGCCCTGGTCGACGTAGCTGTCGACGAGGCAACGGGCGTACTCGGAAGGGAGTTTGGCGCCGCCGATCTTCACCTCGACGACGTTCGAGAACGCGGACTTCACCATCAGGTACGCACCTCCTCGGCGGCGGGCAGCACGAGTTCGACGCCGTTCGCGAGCCGCGTCGGGTCGTCGATCCCGTTGGCCTCGGCGATCGCCCGCCACGCGGCGGAGTCGCCGTACTCCCGCCAGGCCAGCGACTGCAACGAATCGCCCGCTACGACCCGGTGCACGCGACGGGCGGTGAGCGCGCCCGAAGTCGGGTTCTGGCCCTTGGTGTTGCTCGGGATCTCGTGCAGTTGCAGTCGGCAGGTGGCGCGGATGGGCACGCCGGTCGTCCCGAAGAGCGAGTAGGCGGCCTCGACGGAGGAGACGTAGGCGGTGAAGCGGGCTGTGGAGAAAGACCCCCACTGGAACACCACCCAGGGTGGTGAAGGCTGCTTGGCGGCAATGGACTTGGTGGTCACATCGCAACAGGCGAGCAGCGACTCGACCTTCTTCAGTACGGAGTTGCTGGAGGGCTCGTCGGAGGAGTCGAGGAAGATCTCGACGCCCATCTCGCGCGGCTCCGAACCCATGAACTCCGGTAGTGAGCCGTCCCGTTCGATCTGTGCCGGGGTCGTCTTCCACTGGGCGCGGCGGGTCAGCGACAGCTGCGCCGGGTTGAAGTCGAAGGCGAAGGTCTTGATGAGCCCGCCCGGGGTGGTACTACCCCCGACGGGCGGCTCATGAATCGCGAGGCTCGCCCGGACGAGGCTCTTGCCCGCGCCTTTGCTGGTGGCCATGGTGTGTCTCCCGCCCCCGCTCAGTCCGTGAACCCGTGGTGGGCGATCTCGAGCACCTCGGTGGCGACGGCGGGTCCGGCCGGGTCGAGGGAGGGCCCCTGCCAGCTCACCGGCAGCACGTCGATGAGCCCCCAGTGCGCGACCTCCGAGCCGTCCGCGCGCAGCGCCGCGATCTGCCCGGTGGGGCGCCTGATCCCGGTCTGCACGGAGGAGATCCACTTGGCGACCTTGGAGGTGTCCGGGGTGAGCGGGCGGGTCAGCCGGATGGTGGAGAAGGTGACGCGGGTGGGCAGTTGCCATACGAAGCCGTTGTTCCCGCCCTCCTGCCGGTGTTCGATCTCCACCTGCGACGACAGCCCTTCGCACCCGTTGAAGTAGCCGAGGCTCTCGCCGTCGATGCTGAGGGTGAACCAGATGGTGGAGCCCGGGTCGAGGCGGGACATCGGGGGTGGGCCTTTCTGTCGTTGCGGTGCGGTGCCTTGCCGTGGTGGTCAGTGGCGGGGGTCGCGGAGTTTGCCGATCCGTTCGCGGTCCAGGCGGAGTTCCGTGCGGATCAGACGGGTGATGCGGCCGATGATCCGGTGCACGAGTTCGTCGAGCTGGAAGTCGGTGAGGTCACGGGGGTCGAACTGGCCGGCGGGGACGGCTTCGTAGGCGGGGGGAGGGGAGGCGGCGGCGGTGGTTGCGGAGTAGGAGGGCGGGGGT
>Ga0307509_10004670_pt1 | contig 19574 bp, 19 predicted proteins | sample 10_EM_MG_FD_202245 | JGI IMG/M metagenome (GOLD analysis project Ga0307509, IMG submission 202245) | Populus trichocarpa ectomycorrhiza microbial communities from riparian zone in the Pacific Northwest, United States - 10_EM | ecosystem: Host-associated > Plants > Roots > Unclassified | place...
GGGTTCTGCACGATTCAAATATTTTTTCTCTTGAGATGTCCTTTCGGTTGCACTGTACCAGAACTTCGTCTAAAATCAACTCCAACCCCCCGGCTCTGTACCATGACTAAATCCTGGACCCTTGTACAGGGCAGGGGTGGTCATTCTCCGTTGGTGATGGCAACTTTGGAACACTCAAAAAAGTATGTGTACCAACTTGATGCGGCGGTGGTGAAAAGTGATCAGGTTGCGAAACATCTTAAATCCCGGTTGTTACACACAGTTGCCAGTGTGTAGCCCACACAGCACACTACTGGGGATAATGGAGCACCCGTACTTTCTTCCTTAAACCATCATCTGGCTTTCTGATGTCTGCTAAGCCCCATTTTTTTTTTCAAGGTGCTTTGATTTGGACAAAATTATGGTACCCGGTTGCAAGCGCTGTACCATCGCTCTCTCACATCTGATCCCTGCTCTGTACCATGAATTCATGAGGTACCCTAGTACAGCTCCTAAGTTTTGTATGTTCCACAGGGCGTAAGGCCAGCAAAACTCGCTTGTGGAACGTACAAAACTTAGGCGCTGTACCTCCGTAATTGGAAATCCCGGTACTCGAGTAGAGGATCGACTCGAACAAGGAGACGCCATCTTTAAGCGATGCAAACTATATTATCCTCCCGATCAAAGGAGGGCCCATCCCTTTGTCTGTCCCGAATTTCACTCAGTTTTAGCGTTGCACTGCTAGGACGATTGGGGTTAGATAGGACAGAAAAGGTACCGTAAAAACTCAAATAGAAGAAACATGTGCTAGGGTTGATGCGACTATCCTAGCCTCTTGGCATGACTAACTTTAAAATCACTTCATAGCACATGTTTCTTCTATTTGAGTTTTTACGGTAACGATAGACAACACATCAAGATAAATTAAAAGTACTCGTACTTGTACCATAGTTGGGAGCAAATTTACACAGATAACCCAGTTTCCATTATGACCATGCTGAACAGTACTCATTTAGCACTATTCTGAGCACTACACTGCTTCAGAGAGGTATGAAGTTTTTCATATCATGAGGATGTGAATAGGCTAGTGTTTAAGATTTTCAAATACCGGTACCACCCTTCATTTTCATCATATGATACTTACATCATAGTTGTCACAATTATTCTTAACTTTGCTCTCTTTAGCTACCTCACAACCAATCCTTTCTGCTACAGAAAGGATTGGTACCAGCTGGACCCGCACTTAGTGCCAGTGCTTGAATACAGTTAAAGGGATCTGCCTTACCCCCACTCTGTTTACAGTTGAATCCTGATATACTCCAGAGTGATCCAGTGTGTCCTACCTCCGCGGTAATGGATAACTCGCGGCTCGTAAGAGTGTGAGCCAAGAAGTGATAACGCCATTGCGCTTGGCAGGGCCGGTCCGTCAAAACAGCGTTCCGGTGTAGCCGCAAGCTACCGGGAGACGATAAACCATTTCCGGCGGGAGCCTGTCACAGAGATGAGATGATGGCCTTGGCACGCTGGTGAGGCAGCCACCCACCAATGCACCAAAACGAACTCCACTTTGCTTGGCTCGGGGAAACGAGAAGTCTGTCAACTTCCGCGTTTTCTTGTATACCCCCGCATTATTCCGCTTACCACCGAACCCTATCCAATATGGATACATTACCTACCGGTACCACACATGGAGGGAGTCTCAGCGGTGATCTCTGCCAGCGTAGTCTATCGAATACCCGTGCCGGCAATACGATGAGCAATAATGTCTACGGTCACTCGAATCAGAGCGTTGGGAATGTGTCGAACAGTTATAATAGCACTATCAACGTGGGGGTAAATGAAGAGTCTTTGCCGGTCCAGGTATGGTTATCGCCACTTGAGCCGCATATAAGACATCAAGATGTGAGCCACCGTCGACTAGATGGAATTGGGGACTGGGTTCTACAGAAGAATGAGTTTGAAGCATGGCGCGATGGCGGGAGCGGCTCAGTGAATCCTACTCTTCTATGTTATGGGGGACAAGGGGTTGGGAAGACATACATAAGGTACTAAAGTATTGTCAGGAATCTTTTCCGGAGACCGTGTGCATTACTGATAGGGAGCGAAATCAGCTCATTAGTAATAGACACCTTATGCAAGCAAGCTCGTGGACAGAACATCTTGGTTCTATCTCTCTATTGTGATTACCAGGCGCGGAAGAGCCAATCGGCTGTAAACATGATAGGGAGTCTACTCAGGCAGGTCGCTTTGGGAGCAACGGGGGTTCGAGGGGAGATCAGAAGGGTATTTGAGGAGTCAAGGCAGGGAGGGGGGAAAGGTCTTCGGTTACCGGACATGCTGGAATTATTCGTCAAAACGATTAGTTCCTTTGAGCGAATATACATCTGCGTTGATGGAGCAGACGAGCTGCTACCAGAGGATAGATCAGAGTTCTTCCGCGCCCTGCGGCAGATTATTCAAGCAGCGCCAAATACGCGATTATTTCTTGCAGGGAGGCCGCATATTCGTAGAGAGCTTGACAAGCATCTCACAGAAGGGGCCAATATCATACACATCGTGCCCGACCAAGGGGATATCGGTAGATACCTTAGTCGGAAGCTGGACGACGACGATGACCGAGATCCGGACTTGATGACAGAATGTCTAAAAAATGATATTATGAAAACAATGTTGGAAAAGGCTTCAGAGATGTGGGTAGGAGTAACCCCATCATAAATTTGAGTTACTGATTGACATTCCTCCTAGGTTTCTGCTTGTTGCATTAAACATCGATGCAATTTTGGGTGAGAGCTCATTGGCGGGGAGAAAGAGAATGTTGCAAAAGGTGGGTACAACCGGCGTGGACCTGGACAGTGTGTACGACCGAACGCTGCAGCGAATTAGGGAACAGAAGGGCGACCGATCGAGGCTGGGGATAGAGGTGCTGATGTGGATATCCCACGCGGAGCGGCCATTGCGGATTGACGAACTCTGTCACGCTTTGGCCGTAGAAAGGGGGACGGCCGATATCGACCCTGAGAATATCCGCCCACAGGATACTGTCCTGGGGTCATGCTTAGGGCTTGTTATAATGGACATGGAGACAATGACAGTCCGGCTAATCCACCACACACTTCAAGAATACCTTTCCCAGCCCGGAATCTTGCTTCATGCCCACAATACACTCGCACGGTCGTGTTTGGCCTATTTAAACTATGATCGCGTCAAGGGGCTTCCAGCTAATACCACTTCAAACCTTGGAGAGATGCCCTTTCTCGAATACTCTTCTTTCTATTGGGGAACCCACGCAAAAATGGAACTCTCAGATTCAGCGAAAACGCTTGCGCTCCAGCTATTAGACCGATATGATAGCCATATATCTTCTACCCTACTTTTCAACCAAATCCACGGTTACCATACCCGCCCACCCGCCCCTCACTTATTTACTGGAATACACTCGGCATCCTACTTCGGGATTGATCAAGTTATGGCTATTTTGGTAGAGAGAAAAAGCTGTGATATCAATCAAGGGGATTGTATGGGGCGTACACCACTCATGTGGGCTGCTCGGCAGGGGAATCAAGGGGCGGTTAGGCTACTGCTCAGATGCGACGATGTCAATCCCGACAAACCAGATAATAATGGCTTAACACCACTCCACCGTGCTTCGTCGAATGGGCACCAGGGGGTGGTTGGGCTGCTACTCGCACGGGATGATGTCAATCCCGACAAACTTAACAACTATGGTCAGACACCACTGTGGGTCGCCTCCCGCCAAGGGCAGGAGGAGGTGGTGAGACTACTCCTCTCGCGGGATGATGTCAATGCCGATAGGCCAGACAACAATGGCCAGACACCACTCAATTGGTCCTCTTGGAATGGACATGAGGGTGTTGTGAGACTACTACTCGCTCGCGACGATGTCGATCCTGACAAACCCGACAACTATGGTCAGACACCACTCTGGGGCGCTTCATTTAATGGGCATGAGGAGGTGGTGAGGCTACTGCTCACACGCGGCGATGTAAACCCCGACAAACCTGACAACTATGGTCAGACGCCACTCTGGTGCGCTTCTTGGGATGGGCGTGAAGGGGTGGTGAGGCTACTGCTTGCACGGGGTGATGTCAACCCCGACAAGCCAGACAGCTACGGCCTGACCCCACTCTGGGGTGCTTCTTGCAATGGGGAGGAGGGTGTGGTGAAACTGCTACTCGCGCGGAGAGACGTCTATGCCGACAGGCAAGGTGACAATGGTCAGACACCACTCTATCGGGCGTCTTGGAATGGGCATGAGGGGGTCGTGAGACTACTGCTCGCACAGGGCGATGTCAATCTTGGCAAGCCAGACAAGAATGGTCAAACGCCACTTGGCGCCGCTTCCGTCCGTGGGCATATGGGGATTGTAGCACTTCTCCAGCGTCGGGCAGTTGTAATTTCTAGCCCAGGTCGAGCTTAAGGAGAGATTTAGCTTCATTCCCTCTCTCTCTGCGCATGTATCTACATCACCCACCCAATCGTCCCCCCCCGGCACGTTGTTGTCACGAGGTGCCGATTGGGAGAAAGAGGACAGTGGAGGAGCGCGAGCATCTTTAGATTATCCGAATCGTATCTTACTCACTTATCCTTCCTATCTATATCGACGCGGGGGGTTTATATACCGAAATAGAGCCATCTTCTCCAGTGCTACCTTCCCGCCACCGGGGCTGTGAGAAAGCACCCAGAACTTCCTTGATCATGGAACCCTTCCGCAGATGCTACTACAGCAGTGGAGTCCAGGCCCCCTTTCCCTCCAGCATTCCAATACCAATTATTCCTCCTTGGTTTGTAATAAGTGACAATTGAAACTAGTAATCAAAGGGTCACAGAATGGGAAAGGCACTAAGGAAACTTGCTTCAACATAGAGTGATCGCCTGTGATTTTCAAACCATACCAGTTACCGGCACAGCTTCCGTCATCTCCTCAAAACCCTTCGCCGGCACCTAGACTCCCGCTTCTATGTCTTAGATACTCCCCCTCCTCTTCTTCCCTTCCAGTTCTTCCTAGCCCTCAATCTTCCGAACTGCCTTGACCATGGGTTTGTCCTAGGGAGCTGCTATGTCATGTATTCTCTTCATGTTTTAGCCTTTTAGATCTTTATCGGCCTTGGTGTTTGGTAGTAGGTTTATGTGTTGTATTGAGATGATGAGAATTGTGACTTGATATGTTACCGCTTTGAAAGTGTTTTATTTTTCGATACAAATAAATCAGCTCTCTTCCACAACATTAGTTACACCTCCTTTCCATCTCTTGATCTAGGTCTCTGACTTTTCATGCTCGGCACCAACTCAGATCGGCCCTAGTGAATAAACATGGAAGAGGGGGTGCTGTAAAAAAAAACATAATACTGGTGATCCCCGAGCCCAGCTTGCTTTCCCTACTGGTTGGGAGCCTGTTAGGGTTTACACCACCCGCGGGGGGGGTCCTGTGGTAGAGTTCCGTATTTATCCCGCCGTTATTTTTATGCATCCATTTCACTTCAACCCCCGTAGTTCATCATTGCCGAATATTTCATAAATAGTGCGACAGCTGCACAGTAAGAGGGTGTCTTCGTATTGCACATGAAGGATGTGATCCCACTACTAGCTGTAATCTCATCTCATCCCGACGTGGACTTGTCTAGGAGAGCAATGATTAGGCTGTATCATCCTTCGGCCTTATTCACATTTTTTAATAAAATTTTCTGTAAGAAATCTTGGGATGATCTGTGGCTCTCTGGCATCCTTTATTTATTTATTTTTTGTCAAAGAGGGGAGGAAGTAAAGGTTGGGTCCCATTGCGCCCCTCTTGTTGTTTTGCCCTCCTCTCTGATGTTCCATGTTGAAAAATATGAAATAGCCATGCGCTATACCGGGAAACTTGAGAGAACGTGGGATGCTTAAGAACTGCATTCCACCTGGGGGAGCCGGAGGGACCAACTATTGATGCAGAGAAACAAGTGCTGCGGGGGATATATCGAGTAACTTAAATGTCAAACGGCCGAACTATGCTAGGGATAAACTAAAGGGTAGGGAAAACAGAAACTTCATTCGCTTGTCATCCTAAATCAAAACTAACTAAACATAGGTCTATATAAGAATAATAAAACCACCTCAATCATTTTATCGCCTGCCACACCTCCTTCGGCATGATCCCATATGCCTTCATACTTCCGGAATATCAGTATAAAAAAAAGATATGACCATAAACCCTTGCGTCTGTCCTTCCGTCAATCCTTCCGTCTATAACAAATAAAATCACTAAAACTACTATCCCGTCTTATCCCTCATCTATCCGCTTTCTTTATCCCTGACAACTCTCCGCTTCCACTAACTCTGATAACAGGAACATATATACAGAGCGGAAAAGAAATCCGAGGTAGAAAAATGGAAGAAGGCAAGAGAAAACAAGGGAGAGAATTGCGTATATGATTGATTGATTGAGTAATGAAAGGAAACACAAATAGGATAAGTTGAACTTTAACATCATTGAGGTGGAACTAAGCCATACTGACTAGTGTTGTCGTACTCGAGGATGATACGTAGAAAGTGCATATCCGGAAGGATAATTTCAACACTCCACGACCCCGGGGGGGAGCGAATGACTTTCTATGGCCGGGGCGGCTAGTGGTGGTGGCGACCACGGTAGGATCGCACCATTGCTGCTGCTGCATCGTCTATTCTTCATTGGTTTTTGTGGGTATATCGTCTCCAGTGGTCCACAAAAAAATATCTTAATCTCCCTTGTGTTGCTCTCCTATAATATCGATTTATGTTTGATACCATTCATTTTGTTTGTGAGGCCGTTCCACTCGAGTCGTGATTATTCGTCCGCTATCTCCTATAAATCGGATAATTTTATACGCTAGAAGTTTGAAGGCGTAAACCTGTGTGGTGTCGATGATATATTATGGGTTGAAGACAGGGCATCTTAAGGTTTCTTCTCAGGAGTGATGAGTTTACCAAGGCTCCATTTATTAGAGCCTGTTTGGTTGCAACGGTTCCGTTCCGCTCTCCCATACAAATGACCCTCTCCCTTCGGTTTCAAAACTGAGAGAAGGTGATTTTCCCAGCAGAAATGGTCACCCAAGGGAACGGAAGCGTTGTAGCCAGACAGGCTCTTGGGCGCTTTCACTGGGTTTACCCTAAGCCATTGAAGTACTCGAGTAGTTCTGGCTACTGCTATTCTGCTAAAATACTACTCTCCCTGCACATATTAAAATTTAGATTAGATTTTGGACAGACCAATAAAAACCCGCGAAGAGGCACTATATACACCACCCAAAACCTGCTTACATAATTATTTGTATGAGTTGTGATTGGCCTGTTCAATATCTAATCTAAATCTAATCTGCAAACTGCAAAATTCATTTTGAAATAACGATCACTAGAGTACGGTAGTGTACTCGAGTACCCTTATTCCACCCCATAGCGAGCGCCCAGCTTAGCGAGCCATCCGCCCAAATGTTAGCCACTATTTAAATCCGGACCGAGGTTGAGCCAATCACTTTGCCTAAACTTGCACACGGCTCGCTATGTTGGGCGCTCGCTATGGCGTGGAATACATGATTTGAACAGACGGTTTTGCCAAACACCCCCTAAGCTAACCCACTTCTCACAGGCCTCCCCAGTCGGTAGTATCTCTCATATTTTAGATTTTCTTATTGGAGAAACTGCTAGCCATTGGTGCAATTCCGTTGTTTTTTGCCCACATTTATTTTGTATACAAGTTGGTTGTAGAGCTTGATTTTTTGCTTCTTCTACTGGTATGTGCTCGAGTACAATAGTTGGAGAGTTAGGTTTAGCCGCGAAGATACCCTTGCCCCTAAAACCCTGCTAAGAGGAAGGAAGCCCAGCGGATGCCTTGGCACCATTACCGGTATCATATCATATCATACGCGAGTAAACGAAACTCACATGGATCTAGTGGGTAGCTAGGGCATTTTTCAAGGCTCAGTTGGGTTGGGCGGTTCGGCTCTCTGCTAGTCAGGTTCGTCTTCGAGGTGGCCAATGCGGGAGTCTGGAAGACCCGTTGAAGGGTCCAACAAACGATACTAAGAGGCGTCTCTGTTGGGCCTCGTATCGTGCTGAAGCGACTTGAGTATTATGCAGGATGGTCTGGGCTATGATAGTTCATAAGAGGGCATCCCTGTGATATATAAACCGGTATGGTACAGGGATATGGTGAAGCCGCCGTGAGCTAGTGATTGCCTAGGAAAGCTTGCTCCATCGGGAGTCTACTTGCAGATAAGATTTTCCAGTCGCTGATTTCATTGGCATGGAAATGATTGGTTGGCGTTCCCTCTGAATCACCTTGTGCCGCTACATAAAAGCCTTCCCCGCTTTTCTCGGCTTGGGGGAATGAAAATTCCATCAACCTCTACGACACCTCCCGTACTAGCACGCTACCATATTATCTCACTTTTTACCGAATTTAATCCAATATGACTACATTGCCTACTGGGTACGAAGGACCAAGTCTCTGTCCCTATCCCAGCGAGTATAGCATATCTAACACCGGTAACGACAATAACACTAGCAACAACATTCACGGTCACTCGAATCAGAACATCGGAAATGTGTCCAACAGCTACAACCACGCCATCAATGTGGGAGTAAGTGAAGAGTCTTTGCGGATCCAAGCGTGGTTGTCACCACTCGAGCCCCATGCAAGGCATCAAGATGTGAGGAACCGGCGACTGGATGGTGTTGGGGACTGGATTCTGCGGAAGAATGAGTTCGAGTCATGGCGCAGGAGTCAGGATAACCCAGTGAACCCTACTCTTCTATGTTATGGAGATCAAGGGGTTGGAAAGACATATATAAGGTACGAGAGTGTTTTCCGGAGGCCATAGGGGATGCTAACAGGGAACTAAACCAGTTCATTAGTAATAGACACCTTATGCGAGGAAGATTGTGGTCAGAATATAGCCGTTTTATTCCTCTATTGCGATTATCAGGCCCAGAAGGACCAATTGGCAGTGAATATGATAGGGAGTCTACTCAGCCAGGTTGCCCTCAGGGCGGTGGGGAACATGGGCGAAATTCGGAATGCCTTTGAGAAGTCAAAGCATGGAGGTGGAAAAGGTCTCCGATTGCCAGAGATGGTAAAATTATTCATCTCAACTATCGGCTTCCTCGAGCGTGTATATATCTGCGTCGACGCAATGGATGAGTTAGTACCACAACACAGATCAGAGTTCCTCCGCGCGCTACGAGAGATTGTTCTAGAAGCGCCAAATACGCGCTTGTTTCTAACAGGGAGACCGCATGTTCGCGGGGAGCTTGACAAGCATCTCACGAAAGGAGCCTATACCATACACATTGTGCCCGACCAAGGGGATATCGCTCGATACCTAAACCAGAAGATGGACGAGGACGATGACCGAGATCCGGACTTGATGACGGAAAATCTGAAAAATAATATTATGAAAACAATGCTGGAAAAGACTTCAGAGATGTAAGTAGGAGTAACGCGGTTATAAATTTTTATCACTGATTAACATTCTACTCAGGTTCCTGCTCGTTGCATTAAATATTAACGCAATCTTGGGTGAGACCTCGATAGCGGAGAGAAAGAAAATGTTGCAAAAGGTGGCTACGACTGGAGTAGATCTGGACAATGTGTATGACCAAACACTGCGGCGAATAAAGGAACAGAAGGGTGGCCGATCGAGACTTGGGGTAGAGGTGCTAATGTGGGTATCCCACGCGGAGCGCCCGTTGAGGATTGACGAACTTTGTATTGCTCTAGCTGTAGAGGTGGAGACAGCGGAACTCGATCTTGAGAACATCCGGCCCCAAGATACTATCCTTGGATCATGCTTAGGGCTTGCCGTGGTTGATAGGAAGACATCGACAGTTCGCCTAATCCACTACACACTTCAAGAATACCTTTCCCGGCCTGGTATATTGCCTGGTGCCCACAGAATACTTGGGGAAACATGCTTGACTTATCTAAATTATGACCAAGTTAAGCGGCTTTCGGTCAATAACCATTTGAATCTCCGAGACACGCCCTTCCTCGAATATTCATCTTTGCATTGGGTCAACCACGCAAAAATGGAACTCTCTGATCACGCAAAATCGCTTGCGCTTAAGTTGTTAACCCGATTTGATTGCCATATATCTTCTGCCTTGCTTTTCAATAAAATTCACAATACCCATGTCCCCCAATTCTCCCGTTCCCGTTTGAATGGTTTGCAGTGTGCATCCTACTTCGGAATTGATGAGGTTGTGGCTGCTTTGATAGAGATGGAATGCTATGATATCAATCAAGGAGATGAATGGGGTTTTACGCCGCTCATATGGGCTGCTCGACAGGGGAATCTAGGGGTGGTTAAGTTACTACTCACCTGCGGCGATGTCAATCCCGACAAACCGGGCGGCGATTGTGGGACCCCACTCTATTGGGCTTCGCAGAAAGGACATGAGGGGGTGGTGAGACTACTCCTCGCACGAGACGACGTCAATCCTGACAAGCCAGGCAGCGGTGATCAAACACCACTCCATTGGGCTTCGAGGAAAGGACATGAAGGGGTGGTAGGACTACTGCTCGCACGAGACGACGTCAATCCTGACAAGCCAGGTAGCGGTGGTGAAACACCACTCCATTGGGCTTCAGCGAACAGACATGGGGGGGGGGTCGTGGGACTACTGCTTGCACGATACGATGTCAATCCTAACCAGCCAGACATCTGTGGTCAAACACCACTCTTGTGGGCTTCTTGGCACGGCAATGAGGAGGTGGTGAGACTGCTGCTCACACGAGACGATGTCAATCCTGACAAGCCAGACAATGATGGTAAAACACCACTCTACTGGGCTTCGCGGAATGGGCATGACGCGGTGGTGAGATTACTACTTGCAAGGAACAATGCCAACCCCTACAAGTCAGACAACGATAGTTAGACGCCACTCTATCAGGCTTCCTAGCATAGACATAAGAGGGTACTCGTGTTGCGGGGGATTTATCGCGTAACTGTCAAACGGTCGAACTAGACTAGGGCTAAACTAAAACGTAGGTATAATCAGAAACTTCATTTGCTTTCATCATCATAAAACAAAACTAACAGAAAATAAGTCTATATAAGAACAATACAATAATCTCAATCATTCTATCGTCTACTACACCTATCAATCTCTCCCCTAGGCGTAATCCCATTTGCCATCATACCTCCGTAATTTCACTAAAGGAAAGGCATTACCATAAACCCTTCCGTCTATCCTTCCGTCTAGAATAAATGAAATCACTAAATCTATTATCCAATCTTGTCCCCCATCTATCCGCTTTCTTTATCTCTGAGAATTACCCACTTCCGCCGCCTCTGACAAGTGCGACTACGACTCACAATGTACGATATCAACCCTGAGTCCCCAACAACGCAGACAAGTATGGTCGGACACCACTCAATCAGGCTTGCTATTATGGGCATGGGAGGAGGTGGCGTGGCTCCTCGCATGTGACGAATTTAGCCCCGACTGGCCAGTTAACTACACGCAACAGTCGGGTAGGCTTCTTTCCCTGAGCATAAGGGGTTGTGAGAGAACCGCTCACACGGGGCAATCTTAATCCTCAGAAGCCCGACGAGAATCGCCAAACGCCGCTCCAGATCACTTCCCTCCTTGGACATATGGAGATTGTAGTACTCCTCCGGCCTCAGACAGTCGCAATCTCTAGCCTGGATGAACCATAGGGGGTTCCTCTACATTCCCTCTCTGTGCACATTCACATACATCGTTTCTCGATAGCTTCCCACTACAAACTTATTACTAACACAGCTTCGCCCCTTCGAAACACTTCCCAGCATCAAGTGTCTCGTTTCCAGCTTTTGGACACTCCCGCCTCCCGTTCTTTCTTTTCGGTTTTTGCTAATTCCTGATCTTGCTGGTTACCATTGACATTGGTTTATCCCAGGAAACCGCTATGTTGTGTATTCAACTCACGTTCAAGCTTCTTACTTACTTCCTAGCCCTAGTATTTAGTAGAAGGTTGATGATGTTGGATTGAGATGGTCAGAGATGGTCAGAGTTGTTGGTTGATATGCTACTACTTTGAAAGTGTCCTTTTCTTTCTTTCAAAACATACTAGAGTACGGTAAACACTCGAATAATTAGACCGTGGGCTCGGGTGTTGGACCTCGCCTAGCAAGGTTTGTGTTTTTTTACATTTTCCTTTGTCTCGGGGGGAACGGTTTTTGGTGTAACTCCCCTCCCTTTTCTACAAGAGGAAAGTTAGGACTACATAGAAGATGGTCCAATTATTCGAGTTTTTTACTGTATGGAGCCGCTTATTTGTCCGACAATATTACTACCCCTCTACCCCCCCCTCAGATTCTTCCGTTCAGAACCCCAACCTCTCCTAGTCACCTCACCGCCGATGGAGATTGACCCTGGCTGGTAAACATAAAAGAAAAACACGACGATACTAAGAGATCCCAATGTCAGAGTTGACGGACGCGGATAAGTGTAAGAAGCAAAGAAAGTGGATAGTTGGCGGACAAGGATAGATAGTAGTTTGATTGATTTCATTTGTTCTACGGTTGAGAGGATTTGGCGGAAGGGTTTATGGCTATGTTTTCCCTTGATATTATTATCCCGGATGTAGTCAGGAGAGAGATTGACAAGGGCTGCAAGCGATGGAATGATTGAGATTCTCTAATTATTCTTATATAGACATTTTTCTCTTTAGCTAGTTTCAAGATGACGAGAGAATGAAGTTTTCGATCATATATACTGTACCTAGCTTATAGTTTAGCTCTAGTGTAGTTCGAGCGCTCGATTGTTCCGCTATTTATTCTTGTAATTTTATGTTATTCTAATCCTACTGTATATTATAGAATTGTATCTGGAAGATATCATCTGAAGCGAGACACCCACAAGCCAAGTGACCAATTTTGTATCATATTATATGAATGATACTGTACTAGCACTGGGATAACCCTATCCATTCCAGGCTGGACTAGCATGAGATATACCACAGCAAAAATTAGGCTGTATCATTTTTCAAGGTATTCACACTCCTCAATACAAGACAAACTGTGATAATGGGGGATCACGCTACGTAGTTCAGAAGAATTCTACACTTTGGTAAAGGGGCGATGATGACACAATAAAAATAAAATAAAATAATGGTTGCTCAGCTCCTCAAAGTGACATATAAAATACAAAGATATACCAGATCTTACCAGAGTAGGCAAGTCCAATGACTAGCTGTTTTTGCCATATTTTCATTGTCAGTCCCAGCATTGTCCATCATTCTGTACCATTTTTTGTGGGCAAGGAAGAAAAAAAGCAAGAAAACAAAGGCAAATCAAGACCACCTGGGTTTTTCTTATCCTCAAATGCCTCCAATACTTAATTATTCTGAAGACAGCCAGATTGGCTGTCATAGCTACACCCTCATGGGTCTTCGGCGGGGATTATGTAACCGGCGGCAATTGTACTGTCTATGCGTTTCCCAGATTTTTTCTAATTTAGCATATCCAGCCAGTTGTCAAAGGCGAAGTCGTGGTAATTTAACAATCCTAATAGTTCTCATGTGTGAATTGGTACCGATGAGTGGATTGACGAACCCTGATGCAGTTGGGAATGAGGGAGTGATGCCCGAATGAGGAACTCGAGCACATTATACCGGTATAGGCTACACGATATTGGCCATCCCAGGAGATGGATGTGGGCAAGGATGGATGGTTTAATTAGGGCAAGGGTTATTCTTTCTATCAGGAACAGCGGGTCAGAAGGTATCGGGAGTAGCAAGTCAATAGACCCTTTTACACCCACTCTCCCCTTGCGAAGTTTTACAACCGGGCCGCCTCTGACTCGCCCTCGTCTTACCTATGCTAGAGCACTTAATTCCGGGAAGGCTTTTCAATAGAGAAGGTTGTGATAACGGGTTTGATCCGGTGATTAGAGTAAAAATGATCGAAGTTGGCCCTAAATTTTCCTCTTTTGAAGCCCTCCTGACAGTAGTATTTTTCGCACACGAATGGTCTGCGGAAAAATCAAATCATAGGGGCGAAGTCAAAAAGCCTGGCGGTGATATCCCCTTGCTACATGAATGAATTACGTGTTCTGCATAGTGCCCGGAACCGACAACAGCACACTAAGCACGCGAATTAAAACTGGGGAACTTTTCTACTGGGGGTATTTAGGCCTCCTCTGTTACGAAGAAGTGCTTTCTCATTTTTTGGTATCTTCAGAGTCTGCTTTTGTAATATTGAATTGGTATCATACTTGTAGAGATGATTGCCGATCACCGAAATTTAGCCCTACAAGTATCTTCGGAAGTGAAATAAGAATTGGCCAAGGCCCGGCTAGCGGTTGTTGTCACGTGCCCTCTGCAAAGACCGACGCGGTTAGGGGAGCAGCAGCTTTTTGCCGCCCACTTTGTAAGTCCTTCCATAATCTAGCTGATAACATCTGCTTTGCCCAAGCTCAATTTACAATTGGATCCTGGCGAATATTCAAAAACTCTGGTAGGATGCATATACCGGTGCTCGTGAGAGGCCCTACAAGTCCTACCTCCCCCACGATTAGTGACTCGTAGCTTATGTGAATGTGGTACAGTACCTTAAGAGGTTCAACTTGCGGTTACATGAGGCCCCTAGTCTAACTTGGTGCTGGGCAAGAGTAACATTACTGGTACCGTATCACAAGTGTTTACCATTGCCGCTAGGGCCGGCTACCGTACTTGTACTTGCACCCGCATGAGAATGTGGCCTTTGGGAGGTTTAGCTTCGTAATGGATGGGGAGATGGAGGGGCTCTGCATCGCTCCCAGGGATCCTCGGGTATCCTGCAAGGGCATGACGCTTTAGTTGCTTAAATACGGTATTGGCCTCGCAATTAGGCACGCAGCGCTAAAGTACCCGACCGCTAAAGTACCCGCGCGGAATTAGAATCTTGACCGGGCTGATCCAGGCCCCTGGAATCGCAGGCGATGGGTTTGGCGAGAGAAGGATGATTTACTCCAGTAGACTGCTAGTCAGAACAGCTGCTTGTGATCACGTGGCTTTACCGACATGGCGCCGCGGTTCGGCCTTGGGATTATGGTCCTCTCCTGTATGATCTCAGGTGATGGCGAGCACTAGGCAGTATAGGATTCCGTTCACTAGACAAGGGCGAAAAGCGAAAAAAATAAGTTCCGCATATCTGGAAGACGAAAAACCCAAAAGAGAAACGATACGTTATCTGAGTCGGCAGCTGAAGCGCGGAGTTCACTCGTTCGTGATTTTAAGCTCGGCACGTGATAGCAACATAACACTCCCCCCTTGTGTGGGCAAATTAAAGTAAATGAGAAACCGTCTGATATCTGAACACGCACTTGGAATCTTATCAGAGGAGGATGTCTTGATCTGAATTCTATCATCCCACTTGGGAGGGAAACAAGCATCATTAAATATATAACTAAACCTTTCACATTCAACGTCTTCCATTCTTAGCCTCACTTTTCTCACGATAACCTTCGCCTCGCCCCTTCTCTCCTTACCTAATCTCCTATCTTCCATTCCCTTCGCTTGCTCCACTTCCGTTCCCTTCCTCCACCCTGACATCTTCGCTCCACTCCCGGAACCTACTTCCTTCGCCGACTTCCAGATTATTCTTGTTTGTCCTTTATATGAGAGATATTGAATTCCAGATATGTAGCCATTGCTCTTGATGCGCCAAGGTCATTCTACCAATCACATCACAAAGCGCCGGTTGATGGTATTATTATCCCAGTAGTAGAGCACTGCAATAGGAGCAGAGATACCGCAGGCTGATAGGCAGCGCGGGCATGTATGGAGGAACACAGAAGTGTGGACGGGTGAACGTTCTACTAGGGCAAGCACGGATGATTAGGGCATATGCAGAGACATATGGGTATCACATGTAGAGAGCAGAATTTTCCCTACTAGAGGGAACCGTAGCTAGCAACCTCCATAGACAACGCAACTCAATACAACTCCAACATCTCCTCCGTTCAACACATTCCTAACGAATCGTGCAACTACCTCCAACACCGGTGATTGGCAACATAAATTATTCATTCCACCCAGTAAATTTACCTATTGGAGCTAGCCAAATAAAAACCCCTCCAACCTCGTCTAATAGCTGTTGAGCATGCTTGGGATATCCATAGAGGAACGACTGAATTGGGGGCACTCCTTTTATCATGTTATCCACTTTCTAAAATCTCCTCTAATCAAGGGCATAATGTATGGCTTACCACCGGCCACAGGACTACTGAGTGGGAGCGAATATTCAAAAGTTGATGGTAGGGCAAATATATCTGCGATTGAGCTTATGCGCGCAACTGTACATGCGCAGTAATGGGAAACTCGCTGCTCATATGAATTTGAAGCAAAATGTGATGAGGTCTCCGATTGCAGTTGTTGGGGTTAGCCCTTCAAAATCGTGCTCTCACGATATTAATATCCAAAGCGAGGTAGTGAAGATGTTGTAAACTGCTGATAATCTGAAAACGGTCTTCGATAGGGAGTCTGCCTGTGGAGATAGGGACATGGGCTTACTGATCGCCTTGGCACTGAAATGATGGGCTGAGGTTCCCAAATGAAACAATCATGTCACACGAATACCTGAGAACAATCCCCTCTTTGCTTGGGCGGGGGGTGAGGAATCCATCAACCTCCACGATCAAACACCCCTACCAATATACCAGTACTGCAGTATCGTCCCGCCTATCACCTGACCCTATCCAATAATGAATCCATCACCCACCGGGTACGGAGGACCAAGTCTCAGGAGTGATCCCTGCTCCCCTGGAATATCGAATACCCGTAACAACCATAACCAGAGCCACAATATTCACGGCCACTCGAATCAGAACATTGGGAATGAGTCTGGCAGCTATAATGACACAATTAATGTGGGGATAAACGAAGAGTCCCTACGGATCCAAACATGGCTGTCACCGCTCGAGCCCTACAGAAGGCATCAAGATGTGAGTAACCGGCGGCTGGATGGTGTTGGGAACTGGGTTCTGCAGCGGAATGAGTTCGAGTCATGGCGCAGGAGTCAGGATGGCTCAGGTAATCCTACCTTGCTATGTTATGGGGGTCAAGGGGTGGGTAAAACGCATATCAGGTACAAAAGTATTTTTCGGAAGTCATCGCCGGTGCTAACTAAAACAAAATTAGCTCATTGGTCATAGACACCCTGGGCGAGCAAGCTAGAGGGCGGAATATTGTTGCTTATTCTCTATATTGCGATTACCAGGCGCGGAGGGACCAATCGGCGGTAAACATGATAGGGAGTTTGCTGAGGCAGGTTGCTTTGGGGGCAGCGGGGGTTCCGTACGAAATCCGAAGTGCTTTTAGGGGGCCCGGGCAGAGTGGTGGTAAAGCTCTTAGATTACGGGACATGCTGAAATTATTCCTCTATGTCATCAGTTCCAGCAAACGAGTATATATCTGCGTCGATGCAGTAGACGAGTTACTGCCACAGGATAGGTCAGACCTCCTCCGCGCCTTCCGACAGATGATCCAGGAAGCACCAAACATGCGGCTATTTCTTACAGGGAGGCCGCATATTCGTGGGGAGGTTGGTAGGCACCTCACAGAGGGCGCATATATCATCAACGTTGTGGCCGACAAAGAAGATGTCGCGAGCTATCTAAGTCGGAAGATGGATGACGACAATGCCAAAGATCCGGACTTCATGACACAGAATCTGCAAAATGATATCATGAAAACAATGTTGGAAAAGGTTTCGGAGAGGTAAGTACGAGTAGACCTATTATAAATTTGGGTTAGCGATTCACATTCTGCTTAGGTTTCTGCTTGTTGCATTAAACATCGAGGCAATCTTGGGTGAAACCTCATTAGCGGGGCGAAAGAAAATGCTGCAAAAGGTGGCCTCGACTGGCGTGGACCTAGATAGTGTGTACGGCCAAACACTACAACGAATAAGAGAACAGAGGGGTGACCGATCAAGGCTGGGGATTGAGGTGCTGATGTGGGTATCCCACGCGGAACGGCCATTGAAGATTGAGGAACTCCGTCACGCTCTGGCGGTAGAAATGGGGGCAACCGATCTCGACCCTGAGAACATCCGATCGCAAGATACAGTCCTGGGATCATGCTTAGGGCTTGTTATAGTGGACCAGGAGACATTCATTGTCCGCTTAATTCACTATACCCTTCAGGAGTACCTTTCCCGGCCTGGGGTCCTGCCTGACGCCCACAGAGTACTTGCACAATCATGTTTGGCCTATCTGAATTATGATCAAGTCAGGGGACTCCAGGCCGACATTCCCCCGAACCTTGCGGACATGCCCTTTCTCGAATATTCTTCTTTCTATTGGGGAATGCATGCAGTAATCCAGCTCTCAGATCAGGCCCGAACACTTGCGCTCCAGCTATTAAACCGATATGAAACCCACATATCTGCGACTTTAGTTTTCCACCAAATTACCGGTATCATTTTCAACCCACTTAGTTTTCCCCGATTTACTGGTTTGCACTATGCATCTTACTTCGGAATTGATGAGGTCCTGGCTGCTTTGATAGATATGAAAGACCGTGATATCAATCAAGGGGATTGGGATGGGTTCACACCGCTCATATTGGCTATTACGCAGGGGAATCAAGGGGCGGTTAGGCTACTCCTCTCCTGCGAAGATGTCAATCCCAACAAGCCGGCCCGCCGTGGTCAGACACCACTCTACTATGCTTCTCGCGATGGCCGTGAGGACATCGTGGGACTACTACTCGCACGGGGCGACGTCAATCCCAACGGGTCGGATGAGTATTGGGAGACACCGCTCAGTCGAGCTTCTTGCAATGGTCATGAGGGGGTGGTGAGATTAATACTCGCACGGAACGACGTGAATCCCGACAAGCCAGGCACCGGTGGTATAACACCTCTCTGTTCGGCTTCCTGCAAGGGCCATGAGGGAATAGTGAGGGTACTGCTTGCACGGAATGATGTCGATCCCAACCATCAAGACAAAAATAGTTGGACACCACTCCATGGGGCTTCTTACCAAGGGCATGAGGGGGTTGTAAGACTACTGCTCGCACGGGACGATGTCTGTCCCAACCACCAAGACCTCGAGGGTTGGACACCACTCTCTCAGGCTTCTTTGCTTGGGTATGAGGGGGTGGTGAGGCTACTGCTCTCACGGGACGATGTCGACCCAGATAGAGCAGACAACTGCGGCCGGACACCACTCGCGCTGATTGCTATGGGTCAGCTATTGGGCTCCAGCCGTGATTATAAGGAGATTGTTAGACTCCTCCGGCTTCGGACAGCTTCAAGCTCTAGCATGAATTAACCTCAAGGAGAGATTTCCCTACATTCCCTCTCTTACTGCACCTCCATGCATCCTTTTCGCCAGATTTTTCTAATACATACCCGTTTCCAGCCCAGCTACTGCCCTCTCCTCTAATCGCTATGTTATATGTTCTATTTGATAGCTGGAATCCCATAGTTGTTAGGGTATGATAGTTAGTTTGGGGTACGACCGGTTTAGGGTCGTGACTGCCACTTGGGGGTTTTTCCCGTTGTGTGGGTTTTTCCTGTTTGTGTGTTTGTGCGCTCTCTTCTGTATTTAGTCTGAGCTACCAGTAGAGACCTTCCTGTATCGTACATCGA
>Ga0307509_10004671_pt1 | contig 19574 bp, 25 predicted proteins | sample 10_EM_MG_FD_202245 | JGI IMG/M metagenome (GOLD analysis project Ga0307509, IMG submission 202245) | Populus trichocarpa ectomycorrhiza microbial communities from riparian zone in the Pacific Northwest, United States - 10_EM | ecosystem: Host-associated > Plants > Roots > Unclassified | place...
TGTCAACCCCCGCTGTTGTTCTTCGTGAGATTGGCTAATATAGAGAAAATGAACAGTACATACCGACATAGACATGACAAAAACGACGGGGATTAACCTAAAGTTATTGGTTATGGGAGAGATGAATAGTTTTATAAGTGTCTAACCAGAAAGGATGCGCATTCCATGAGAAACTCCGGGCAGAAAACCAGGTGGTTCTCATCTCTGGGCGTTGTGCGCGAGGTGGACTTGAACGTGGCAAAAGGGGATCTTCCTCAGAGATTTCGTACGGGCTCATAAGCAAGTACAGCCGTTGTAACACACCAGGTATGAGGGGAGTGGAAAATAGAAGAAGAATAAGAAAGCAGCGGAAGGTCTTCTAGATGGTAGAGGGAGACCCAGGTGGGTTGGATGGATGCCTTCTTATCTGATAGCAATCCGGATCCTCGTGACTTTATCAGATAAGCTTAATTCATCACGTAAGGTGATTGTCAATTTGCTCTCGAAGGAGAACTTGTTCCATTGTTATTTTGTCTGAACTGTGCCCACTAAATAGGATGGCGCAGGGAGCTCCCCCTCTGCCAGCGGTCTTTAATAAGGACTTTAGCAAGTAACATTTGAACAGATTTGAACGTGGTAATCATTCGGACGTGAGAAATTTGACCTTTATAGACGGCTTTGCCGGTTCGCTCGGTCTATGCTTTCCCACCTGGTGATATCTACATACCCGCGCCTCCGTCGGGAACTGGAATGCCCTCAGCAACCAATACCCTCCCACACGCAGAGCGAGCAGACATTCACAAGTCATGTAAATCTATCGAGACTCTGCTCAATGTCTTGAACGAGTATTGCGAAGCTGCTGGTGCAGTGGTCGCGCTCCAGAAGAAGCTTGCGAAAGCCCTCCGCGATACCGCAGGGATCAAAGTTACCGGCGAGATACCAGGTTCGAATGGAGTTTATCTTACGGCTTGTTCTGTTTTTAATCGATAAATTTACTCAGCAAATGCCATGAACGCCAGTGCAAACATATTTGAGGCGTTGTCTGACGTTGATTCCAAATTTGCCAAGATTGTGGACAAGGAATACGATTCAATCAGTGCAGAGGTCAAGAAGTGGTTTAAGAAACTTGCTGTATGTCCTTTCGCTCATTTTTGACACCAAGTCTTGCTCACGGCTCACGGCTCAGAAAGAGGAGAAACTTCATGACGAAAAGATGGCTTCAGCAAACGCAAAGATCAAGCAAGCAGGTGAATACAATATTATCATCACTTTTTGCTTCTTTGATTGAGGGGATCAAGGTCAAATATATGAAAAGAAGTCGAAAAGGAAAACCGCCGATGTTAGCGAAGAACATGCTCGCTACATCAACCTTATCAATACATTGGGTCCCGAAGTATCGCAGGAGAAATAGTACGTGGCTGTACTCCGAACATCCTGGGTCTACTCAAGCACATTCACAGCAACCATACGTTGAATGTTACGCAACGTCATACCGCGACAACCTACAATGTGGCTGCTTCTCTTGCTCGCCTTGCGGATACTGAATGGCAGAAGTCCTATGAATGTGTTCGCAGATTCTCGCCTACAATTGGACTTTTGGGGCAATGGAGGGCAATGTGTGAAGGAGGTTGGACAGGGTCATTACCTAGCGATTTACTCGATCTCGACCAAACAAATGCGCCCCCTACGACGAGGGTGGAAGAAACAGCGGGCTTGAAACCTATCCAGGAAGAGGTTCCAAATCCTCCTCGAAATGATGTGCCAGTTTCTTCTGATTCACTCGAACCCTCTGAACAGCCAGCTCTTTCTTTGCCAGGCTATTCAACGGGACCCCCTTCTGCATCTACAAGCTCTCACGATCTGCAACGAGAACCGCACTCCGTTCGCAATTCCCCGACTGTAGCCAGGAACAACCAAATTCAGTCCAATGTTGCCAGCGAAGCTCGTCTAGCACTGGCCTCCACTAACCTCGAGCCTCCAAGGGCACCGTTCGTTGATTCGAACACAGGATCTGTACGAAGCCTTTCCGCATTCCCTACTCCTCCGACCCATTTCCCCCTTCCGCCTCTGCGACAACAGCATCAACCCTCCCTTTCGCGATCTGTACCATCTTCGTCGAATTTTGAGTTCCCGTCGTCTGCCCACTCCAACCAATTGGCAGATTCGCCTATCTCGGCCAATGACGATCATTCTAGCGCCGAGGAATATTCAAGCAGAACGACTCATGATGTGCACGTACGCCACAATGCCCCAGCAACGGATGTACCAGTTGTTTCACCACCCTCTCCTGAACGCAGATATCGAGAGCGGCCCAGAATCCCAGACAAACAATTGAATTCAGATTCATTGGTTGCGTCATCACTGTCCATAACTGAAATTAGGCGACCTGTTCCGGTTCGCTCACAAACATCCCTTCCCCCTGAGGCGACAAGTCAAATCAACCGAGATGTGCTGGCCCTTCATAGATATCTACCGTCGCCTTCCATGGAGAGCAAGGCATTTCCTCCAACACCCCCTATTCGAGGAAACGCTGAAGAAGAAGAGTTTGGAATGATGAAGGAAAAATCGAAGTTCAGGAGTACTAAATACCCTGCACCCGTCGAAAGAACAGACACCGGAACGAGCAATGGCAGTATCGTTGCTGCGATGCGAAATCGGTACTCGAGTAACGTGAATTCTCCTCATTCATATACTTTGAAGATGCACTAACCTTCCTTACAAGTCGGGATCTACATCGTCCCCGCCCCGAGAACTGCCGCGGATTCCTCTTAGTGTTAACAGCTTAGCAACCCGATATGAGCCAGCAGATGCCCCTCTATCCCCCAGACTGAGGAGTAGCTCTCCACCTGTATTGCGCCAACAATCGTTACCTCTTCTGGACACTGCCGCACAACAAGCCCAGGAATCTTATCAAGCCCGTTTCGGTTTGTCGCCCTCGGTCACAAATCGTGCGCCGAGCCCTGAAGTCGATCGGCGGCGGCGGCGACATGACGAGCTCCCGGAGGTCGATCGGAGAGCCAAGGAGCAGGAGCTGAGGGAACGCGAGAGAGAACTAGAAATTCGTGCCCGAGATTTGGAAAGAGATCGGGCGAGGTTGCAAGAAGACCACACTGTCATTCGAGCCTCTCATGGGGAAGGTGACGATGCTAGAGATCAACTGCGTGCCTTGCGTCCAAAGGAGCGGCGCAACTCACTTCGACAACTTCAGCGTCCTTTCTCTCAGTTGGAATCGCATGACGTCTATGAAACGGTCAAAAATCCCGCCACGATATCGCCATCTCAAACTGTAGGAGATCGGTCACAACATTCTTACAACACGACCCATCTCGCTCCTCCACCCTCGCGAGGCACGAATACACCACCCGAACCCACGTTTGGTCAAAATTCACCTCCACCCTCTCCCGAATCCGGGCACGATTCCCGCATAGGCGACAAATACCCAAACAATAACAATGGCGGTTATATTTCAAACACCAACACTTCGCATGCCTCTAATTGCGGTTGCGAATCATGTTCGATAAGCAAATACCAGTCTTCTGCCAGTCCTAACCAACCAACACAATACATGCAATCCACTGCGTTATCTGCTAATCAGCGCCCGGAAAAAAAAACTAGTGGTGGCTGGATACGTCGCTTGAGCATGCCGGTCGGGAACGCCTTTGGCCTTGATTCAAAACGGCATCAAAGTCACAATAGTGTGATCAGTACAAAAGGTGTTTATGCTCGCGGCGCTGGCGTTGCAAGCAGCCCGGTTAGTGAGCGTCGCGGTCTCTTCTCCATGGATGGTAAAAGAAACGCGAGCACGACAGCTCTACGGTTGCCAGGCGGGAGTGGTAGAGAAGTTCAGGAGGATGGTCGCATATCTGGAAGTGGAGAGGGCTTGGGGGCAGGCAGGAGAAGTTACGATGCCAGTGGGATAAGTAATCGGAGCATGACGAACCTTGGGCTTACTGGACGGCACTGATACCCCGATAGTTCAAGTTGACACGTTAGGGATGAGTTGTATTCAACATTTCCTTTCCATTCTTTACTATATATCAGGACTCGTTATCGTATCATTATTATGTATTACTTGATGTATTTTAGTTACAACCTTGCCATAGCTCCGCAAGTCGCCAAACATTCTGTAAAGTGCAATGTTTTTTGTATCGATTACAGGAGTACTAGTACAAGACGGCATTTAGAGTTTTGATATCGATTTCGAAAACAAGGCATACACAACAGTGGTTATATTCTTCCATCCATATATAACATCATGATCATTTCAAGACCACCTCCAGTTCGGATTTCAACTGCTTCAAGATTTCCACCGCGGACTTGATGTCGGCATCGATCTCTGGTGTCTTGGGGGTTCTCGCTTTCAACTCACGCACACGTTGTCCCTGCTCTGTGACCTTGGCCTCAAGAGCAATGGCTTCTGGCGATTTCAGCCCATCCGGCCCTGTTGAGGCCGCAGGTACAGGTTTTTTCGAACCCTTTTTCGATTGCCCAGGTACAGCTTTCGGATGGTTATGGGTCGCAGGTGCAGACACTTGCGCGTTGTCCGTACCTGCGAACTTGATGCGCCATACCTCCGCCATGTTATCCTCGATCTTCTTGAACAAATGTTCGGGAGTGCCGATGGTGTGGCCCCCGAGGATATCGTTCGAGAGAACCTCAGGGACAGCACGCGCTGGTGCATTGAGCTGAGCAAGAATGGCTTCTGAAGTACCAGGCATGAAGGGATAAATGAGGGCGGAGAGTGTGTAGATGAGGTTGACAGCGCGTGAGATAACCTGAGCACAGCGATTTGGATTCGATGCAATGAGTGCCTTATTTAGTCCAGAAGATTGAAGGTAATTGTTTCCTCGCATGGAGATCAACATGACGGTCTGAAGTCCCAACCGGATTTTGACAGAGTCCATCGCATCGATATAATCCTTTAAGAGAGAGTTGACACTTGTGATGTATTCGGAATCCAGAGGATCGTTAGGGGAGAGAGGTCCGGCAGCGTCTCCACTTTCAGGTAAAACGCTGGCGTATTGAGAGGACACGAACTTGAGCGCTCGATTCACGAAATTCCCGAAGCTGGGTAGGGATCAACGGAAGTTCACATGAATGAAGTATCTACGCACTTATTCAACAAGACGTTGTTATTGGCAGCAATCTTTGAATGGGGTAATCTTAGAAGGGATGTTGGCATGAAATCGAGGTTCAACTCACACAATCCGTCCATGAGAACATGGCATCCGCAGTTTCCGGCCTCGATGACAGAAGGTAGTACCGCCAGACCGATGCAGGAATCCCAGTTTCTTTAGCACCAGGCCCAAATACACCCCTGTTTTTACTCTTGGAGAATTTCCCCCCCTCGTAGTTCAGGTATTCTACAAGGAGGTCAAAAAATGATTCGGTGTAAATGGAGAAGCTGACCTGTCGTCGAGAGATGGTGAAGTTTTGTCCAATCTCGACCATCTCCGATTTGGACAGAAGGCCAGTAAACGGTGTGGAAGTAAACGTTATCCTTGCCCATGAACTGGTATAAATCAACGTCCTTAGGGTTGAACCACCATTGTTTCCACTCAGGGGTGTAGTTTGCGGTAATACTTGGGTATCCGATAGGTGCATCAAACTGTATGATTGGATGATAACCTTCCACAGCTAGGTTGAAAGAAAAAACACTTACCCAAACATCTTTGTCAATGAAAGTCAGAAATAGTTGGTAAAAAGGCACACCGGAATAGCAATACGTACATAAAACTTTTCCATTCATTCCGTGGATATCTTCGCCTTCTATTGGTACTGGAACGCCCCACTTTAAATCTCGGGTGAGCGGTGTGGGCAAGAGGCCTTTCTTCAGACGAGCATCGATAAGTTCTCCATCGGAATTGATGACTGCGTTTGGTGACCATTTCCCTCGTTTCCATGATTGCTTGATCCATTCTTCGGTGCGAGGTTGAATGTCATTCAATTTGAGATACATGTGAACAGATATGCGCGTCGAAACAATGTGCGTGTTATCGACAAGACAACGAGGTTTGATCAGCTCAATGGCGTCGAGGGTGCGACTACAGCCATCGCATTGGTCGCCTCGAGCGTCCTCGAAACCACAGTGCGGACAAATTCCTTCGACATAGCGGTCGGCCAGGAACCTAAGAAGAAGTCAGCTACAATAAGAAGCGTGGATCTTCAAATTTACTTAGGGCATCCCTCGCAATAGGTTTGCTCTTTCTCTTGTTTTTCTAACACTCCATTCCGTCCAAGATTGCGGTATATCTCTTGAGAAATTCTAGGAGACAACTAAGAATATACTATGCAAACAAAAGGGGATGTCATACTCTGAATGAAGAGGTGTGGATGTACGGCCAAAATGATCAAAACTAAAATTCCAGGGATTGATGAATGACAATCCGAAGGCAAAATTGAAGAAGGCATACCCAATATCAAACCACTGGTAAGTATCCTTATGGAGAATCCAGTACTTGTCACACAGGTCGCGAGGTGTAATCCCTTCTTTCAGTGCCTGTGTCTCTGTCGCAGTTCCATACTCGTCCGTACCACAAATATATAATGTGCGCCTATTGCGGGTGCCTGGTCCATGACGATTAGTGGCATCCTGCAGCATCGCGTCGGGTGCTTACGACTATATCTGAGAATGGCGTAAGATAGACGGCAAAGGAAGAATGTTTGAACATACCGACTGAAGACATCAGCACTTAGGGTGCTTCCGATGATGTTGCCTACTCCCATGAGCTGAGGGAATAGGATAAAAGGAAGAACGCACCAAGATGGGGAACGTTATTGCAATAAGGTAGTGCGGATGTTATCAAAATGTTTTTCTCGCCTGCTTTCGGTAAGCTGAGAGTCGGTGAGTTGCCTGACTGAGGGGTGAATGTTAAGAAAATACCAACGGGGCGGCTTGTCCGGGTGGGGGTACACTTCGCAAAATGCCTTCATCTGTTCTGATTTTTTGGGCCATCGATAGTGAGCGAAGATTGTTTCCTGAAAATGTACGACGATTTGAAAGAAAGAAGATTTTAAATGTCAATCGATGAGTCAATTGCGAGAAATGGGCAATCAGAGTCATCTAGTACTACATTTGTACAAGTCTATTATTAAATAATTAAAATAACTAGGGCAAACAACGCAGCCAACGTTACTATGAACTGGTTCAGGCAAGTCCATTCAGCTGCTTTCCCGATATTCAATGCTCACCATATTTCAGTTTCCCCAAACCATGGCGCCTCCGAGTCTCTGGTTCGCAACCAGAATTAACCTTGAGAGCGGTCTTGATAGGTCTTGCAATTGGTTGCCTGATATGCTTCACGAACTTGAGCCTGGGACTCCAGTCTGGGTGGATATCCATGTGTGTTCTCATCCTTTTGGTGGCTTCACCGTCTATCTGACCGCTCGACTTGCAGGATGTCAATACAGTCGGCCCTCATTGGCTTCCTCATTTCCAGAACCCTTCCAACCCCCCTAACACCTCAAGAAATCATTGTGGTGCAGACAACGGCCGTGGCCACAGGGACGATGCCTCTTGCAGCGGGATTTGTCGGCATCTTGCCTGCTCTTACGTTGCTCAGCGTAGAACGTGATGGTTCACCTCCGATCCACCTTAGCTGGCTCGCCGCGGTGGGCTGGTCATGCTCTGTGGCATTCTTCGGGTGCGTAGCCACTTTCTTCTGCTCTCATTATGATACCGAATAATCCTGCAGTGTCTTCCTCTCGCCTCCCATACGTAAACAAGTGGTATGAGGACGTTCTTGAGTCTAAACGTTACCCATCCATACTTTACTTTCTTTTCGATAGATTATAGAAGAGCAACTGCCCTTCCCCTCAGGAACTGCAACAGCCCATCTCATCTCCGTTCTCCATAGATTACCTCCCCCAGACACAAGCGTAAGACGTCGAAATGGTTATCGTCACGTCGAAAGCGAAGAGGACAGTATCATTGCCGCTGACACTCCTGCTGGCATCCCGGCAGTTGAGGAGGATGAAGAAGACGTAATGGAACGAGACGTGGTCGAACACGAAGGGTGGCACGACCTTGTTTGGAGCTTTGCTGTGTCCGGTTTCTTAACTGTACGTCGGCTGTAACCAATCTTTACACCTGTAAGCTAATTTCCTCGCCTTAGTTGGCTGCCTACTTCTATCCAGTTCTATTCGTATTGCCGTTATTTGGCAATTATTTGGCTAGGGAATGGTTGTGGTATTTCACACCGAGTCTGTCTTATGTTGGACAAGGTTCGTCTGGCAAACAACACCGAGCGAAATTTATCACATAGATTGATTCAGGTGTAATTATGGGATTTCCGACAACTCTGAGTATGAATTTTGTCAGTGATTCTTTTTTTCTTTCCTGCGATCAGGTGCATTCAACGTTTCTTTATACAGGGTATGCTTGTGGGATGGGCTTTGCTGTCTCCACTTTCGAAATGGTCAGGTTGGGCCCCAGGCCCTGTTGGTGACATGTCTACGGGCGCACGAGGTTGGATTCTTTGGATTTCTCTCGGGATCATGTGTGCCGACAGTCTAATATCTCTTCTGCCTGTTATCCTGGAGTATGTATCGGATGTTGTACGCCCGTGGAGGAGAGAATATTCAAACATCGGAGAAAGTGATGTTCAAAAGCATCACGAAACTGAGACCGAGGATAGGCTTGTACCCAGTGAATGGGTCATTAAGGGGCTGTTTCTCAGTGTGTCCATAGGGACTTTCCTGGTCTGGATTGTGTTTGGTAACCAGGGGATCAAGCCTTGGGCGACATTCCTGGGCTTCGTTTTGGGAGGATTGCTGAGTGTTATCGGGTGGGCCCTTCGAACAAGTTCCCAACCTAGCCAATATCTCACTTTAAATACTTAGGGTGCGTGCTTTGGGTGAGACCGACCTCAGTCCCGTCTCCGGGTTGGGCAAGATATCACAATTATTCTTTGCGTGGATTCAACCTGGTAATATAGTTGCGAACATCATCGCTGGGGGGGTGGCCGAGGCTGGAGCCCAACAGTATGTCAATTCGCTATTTTTGTTGGATTCTCAAATGTTCATCGTGAACTGTCAGGGCGGGCGATCTCATGCAAGATTTAAAAACTGGACACTTATGTCACGCCTCACCCCGAGCGCAGTTCTATGGACAACTCATAGGATCCTCTGTGTCTATTCTTGTCACCACCACGGCATATATCTTGTATAACCGCGCATACACAATTCCAGGGCCTTCATTTCCTGCTCCAGCTGCATATGTTTGGCTGAGCCTTGCAAGACTCCTACGTGAGTATCTCATTCCTAAATCTCCATAGACAAAGGGTCGACTCGCTTGGTTCATCTAGGTGATGGACAATTACCGGAGCACAGTGCAGCGTTTATGGGCATATTTTCTATCCTATTTGGTTTGCTATCTGGCGCAAAGACGTACTCGGCAAAAAGAGGACATTGGATTGCTAAGTGGATTCCATCGGGGGTTGCATTTGCCATTGGGTTCTTGAATACACCATCGTTCTCAATAGCGCGGCTCATTGGTGGAGTGATGGAATACACATACCGCACATGCTTCGCAAAAGATGGAGGGGATATTCGCCTGATTGTTATTGCTAGTGGTTTTGTTCTGGGAGAAGGTGTTGTAAGCATCGTTTCTTTGATTTTGCGCACACTTGGCGTTGGTGTTGCCAGCTGTTTTGGATGTGGGCATGGACTTTGTGGTGGATGTCCAGTAATTTCGTAACCAACCTGTACCATTAATGTGTAGATATGACTCCTTACGTTGGCACCAGCCCTCACCTAATTATGGAAGCCACGTCGTTCCACGTCAGCCAGTTATCATGATCTTTGGGCATGCACACTTCCACTAATAACCAACCACTATGTCTCGGGTCGAGCTTGCTAAAATCCCTTCCTTAGTTTTCTACCACGACGCATATACAACTGCTCGACGAACATCAGCTTTGCCTCAACTCGTCTGTGTCGGCAAACCTTGCAAACTATTTCAGCCAGAAGTCGTTCGATGTGTTAACCTTGGAGGTGGATATGGGACTGATGTTGACTGGAAGGTGAAATTTATGAAACGAATAACGTCTTGACTATTTTTGACGAGTACTGTTCAGTGCGAGGCTGATCTTCCTGACTCGCTGCGTTTCGGAAAAGTCGAAGTGTCATGCGAAGGGTGGTCCAAACCTGGAGATCCGTATGTATTGAAAGGTACCTCCCAACCCTTCAATTGGTCTTAACTGAACAGCTATTGAATAAGTATTATTGCTCAGGTTCTTGCTCGTTGGAGTATCGTCTGGTTCAGGTGCCAGGATCTCTAAGAGATGGATCCACGGATTCTCCAATGTTCGATCCAAAGAGTATGTTGGTCAGCCTCTTGATCGTATCCAAGTCTCTCAGTAATGTTTTGCATATATGATAGGCTATGATTGGTCAAGCATCATTTTCTCTATCCTGTGGATTGGAGTCCTCGTCTTCATACTTTATTCCATGTTTCAATCATGTTTCCGGAATGACACAGCACCCCGAGCACCCCGTTCTTCAGGACCCAACCCTCGTCCCGACAGAGGCTCAGGGTGGTTCCCTGGATATCATTCTGACGACACATCAGCACCTCCTCCCCCTTATTCAAAAACACCACAACATCCAACCGGGGAGGGCTGGCGACCTGGATTTTGGACTGGAGCCGCTGTGGGAGGTCTGGCCAATCACTTATGGAACCGCCCACGCACTGAGCCTGTTCGGACTACAAGTTATGATTGGGAAAGGCACCGCCAACCTGAACCTCAGTTCCGTATGCCGTTTTTTGGTGGCGGAGGCGGGAGCTACCGACCAACGTCAAACGACGACCGAGGTGAAGGAAGTTCGAATTTAGGTTCGATGAGACGCAGCACGGGGATCGGAGGATCCAGGACTCGGTGAACTGGGATAACATTGGTTGAAAGTTCGATTTTAATTTTGCAATGTTTTTGCCTGCTCATTCATGTTTGTATTTTAATCCCTATCAAGGATGCTGTGTGTATTGCTATTTCCAGGCTCTTCTACAATTGTAAAAGCCGTCGACAGAATATGAATTATTCACCTTGATTATTACTAGCGCTGAATGTTCAAGCGTGGCCAACCTCTTGGAAGGGTTTTCGTTGTACAAATGCCCTTAGCCGCGCTTAGCGACCAAAATAGCGGACAAATAAAGTCGACAATTCCAGTGTTTCGGCGACAAGGAAATATTCAGGATTATTCAGCCCATTGAAATTTGAAATACTTACTGGTCGCGAACCCCTCCCACGATGGCACGGACTTACGTTGGTGCGATTACTTTGGCGTCTATCAAATGGATATTAGGATAACTGACTACCGTGCTACCGTGCATAAGTAACCCAGGCAACTATCGAAATAGCAACCTCGCTTGAGGAGTGAAACGTGAAACCGTGAACAATCAAGCCGAGAATAGGAGAATAGGAGGTGTAGGTTGGAATACTAAATGGAATTTTTTAGATCTGCAGCTGAATAGAGTAAGGTCAACCCTGCGATGTTCTCGAAGTTACAAACTCATGCGATCTTCTCTTGAATCTCCATAGAAGTAGCACGGATACAATATCCAGGTTATTTTCTTGCTATTAAAGCGCAGCGCCTGACATGTAGGGCAATAAAAAACCGGTTCTCAATAATGAGGACTTCTCTGTCGGCGTTCACGTCCTTGGTAACTGTTCTCGTGTTCAGCAAGCCAACGCTTTCTGTCCTCCTCTATGGGCAATGCGGAGTAGGTCGACTTTCGCTGCGCTCAGCCCATATGTTATAGCTAGTTCTTGTCCTTGTTAACAGGGTACTGGCTACAACGGTTCCACGCTCTGTGATGCTGGGTCAACTTGCGTATTCTCGAACCAATGTAGGCCTTCATTTTTTTTATTCCTTGAATACTGACGGTAACATGGGACTAGGGTATTCCCAATGCTTACCACTCACTTCGACACCTGCGCCAACAACTCAAACCGGCCCCAGCAGCACTGCAACAAGCACCACCTCGGCTCCAGGATCGACCACCTGCTCCGGCACGCGCACCAAGTTCAAGTACTTTGGCGTCAACCAATCCGGAGGTGAATTTGGTAGCTCTAAATGGCCTGTAAATTTGTCCCTCTACTTTTATTCCTGTTGTGTGGACCTTAACGAGCCGTTGGTTTCTATTTCACCAGGGTGTCCTTGGAACGGACTACATCTGGCCCAGTCCCAGCTCCATCGACTTCTTCGTCGACCAAGGATTCAACACTTTCCGTATTCCCTTCCAACAAGAACGTCTGAGCCCTCCTGCTAACGGACTTACTGGCGCCTTTGACCAGACTTACCTCAATGGCCTGAAGACTGTGCGTTATCTCCTTCAATCAAAGAGATGCTGAGCTGAAAGGCTTTCACATATACAGATCGTCAATTACGTTACGAACAAGGGCGCTTATGCTGTCATTGACCGTAAGCCAAATTCGTCGTGAGAAATAGACAAGTTAAACTTGGAGTTTTACAGCCCACAACTACATGAGATATAATAATGCGGTCATTACAAGCACTTCCGAGTAAGTTTTTACGATTTTCATCGAAGTGTAGTTCCTGAAATTGTTTATAGCTTCCAGACATGTGCGTTATACAGCAGCTTCCTTCTTTCGTTGTCCTCCTAATTTATTAACATAGGGTGGAAGAATCTGGCCAACGAATTTGTAAGTTCAGCGGTATGCATATCGATCCACATATTCAAACCATTCTAAGAAATCGAACTCGAATGTTATTTTTGATGTCATGAACGAGCCAAATGGTATCGACGCTCAGACCGTCTTCAACCTTGTTCGTAAATTCTTCTCCGCGGTGAACTTGTCTGGATAACATTCCTCTGTAGAACCAAGCTGCTGTCAATGGTATTCGTTCCAGTGGTGCTACTAGCCAGCTTGTCCTCGTCGAAGGTATGCTTTCCCTTTGTTAAATTTGAACCGGAAAGAACTCTGATTTCGGGCGTTTTTCTTGAAGGAACTGGTAAGGGCGCTTCTCTTTGGTTTGTCTGGTTTGATTACCTTTTTTTTTGACCCAAATTAGCTTGGACTGGTGCCTGGTGTAAGTATTGCGGATTTTATTCTCAAGAAGAAAGGCGCTGAGCAGGTATAAAAAATAGCTTGGCAATCTTCGGGCAACGCAGGTGTATTCGGCGCCATAAAGGATCCTAACAATAACGTTGCGATCCGTAAGGGATTCCTTCCCTTTACCTATGTACAGTAACTGACCTTGAATTAATTTCAGAGATGCACCAATACCTCGACTCGGACTCTTCTGGGACTTCCTCGACCTGCGTTTCATCGACGATTGGCGCTGAGCGACTCCAGCAGGCCACCGCGTGGCTCAAGGCGAATAATCTCAAGGGATTCCTTGGAGAGATTGGCGCTGGCTCGAACGATCAATGTATCTCGGCTGTGTATGGGGCGCTATGCTCGATGCAGCAGTCGGGTGTGTGGATCGGCGCACTGTGGTGGGCTGGTGGACCCTGGTGGGGCGATGTACATGCTTTTATTTTTACTTTCTTGGCAAGGTAGCTGATGAGCTTGATTCTTTTAGTACTTCCAATCTATCGAGCCACCTAATGGTGCCTCCATCTCTAAAATCCTCCCGCAGGCGCTCAAACCATTCATTTAAAAAGGCGTAGGCATTGTGCTAGTGGACGGCGAGCGAGTTATTTATGTGCGATAACTGTAATCCTGTGGCTGGAACTCGGATACATGAGCAATTACAGATATTCATTTTACGAACTTCCAACCCCAGAGTTTTCTTAGCCAGTGACCGGTTGACCGGCATCATTTATGGGGCATGACGCAATTTGGGGAAAGACAGCCGAGGATGCATGGGACCTCGCAGGCAGGTCGAGGTGCGGCACCGGCCTGGAGTGCTTAAATAAGAGACAAATGGGAGGAGGACCTGTGTGAGGATGCCGAGTTGCATGGTGACAGATTTCGTGGAATACTCGTGTACTTTATCAAAGGTTTCAGCTGGTGAGAGATCCGTTTATGGTGGACCCAACACGTGGATGAAACGATGAATGCCGAGCTGCCATAATGGTAGATAAAAGTAGTGGGAGACCATGAATGTCCGCATACCATGCCGACTCCCATAGACACAGACTCTAGACAAATCCCGCTAGATGAGTCCATTCCGCTGCTCGGGGGCCAGCCGACCAACAAGCCGTTTTATCGAGCGAGACCACTATGGTGCAGCTGCTTTATCGTGTCCCAATTCCAATCTAATCGTCATGCAGGCTCGTCCCATTCGCGATAACCGCCTCTTTGGTTGTGAGTGAACTCGACTTTGGAGAGACAAATCCTCATCATCTCTTTCAGCGCGGAATGACACTCGCCCCTCGTGTTCAAGTCTTTACACAACTATCCTGCAACAGACTCCATGGAAGTCACAATTGGAACCACACACAGACACATGCAGCTCCTTCCCATATCTCTCTATACACATCTATCGACCCGCTCGGTCCACAACTACACACTTCCGCTCTCTTTCCTGAAACCTCTTTGATATTCCCCCCTAATTTTACAGCGCACCGCGATGTCGGCACCGATATCGAGGTCCAACCTTCCTCGCCATGTCGGACAGATCCCGCAGTCCAATCAGGCGCGGCCCGGCTGCAGACCATGATGACCACCACAATGGGTCTTCTCTCCGCTTTTACCACTGGCTGGTGGGGTCACTTTGGCGAACGCCATGGCCGAACAAAGGTTCTCGCCGTCGCTACATTTGGACTCTTCATGACGTACGTCATTCTACCACTCTCCCTGAATACCCTTCATTCGTCCCTTTCAGAGACTTGACTTTCATCTTGGTATCCACACCCTCATCCCCCTTTTCCAAATATGGGCCTAACCTCCTTCTCCTTGCACCCGTCGTTGAAGGCCTCCTAGGCGGCTGGTCTACTCTCCAGTCCGCTACTTCTGCCTATCTCAGCGACTGCACTTCCCCTGGCTCCCGTGCACAGATCTTCAGCCGGTTCACCGGGGTATTCTACCTTGGTTTCGCCGTCGGTCCAAGTATAGGCGCATGGCTTATCCAGCATCCATTTAGCACGCCATTGGAAGAGAAGAGTGACAAGTTGGTGACGACCGTGTTTTGGGTCGCTATTATCTTCTCGATGATCAATTTCATCCTGGTGCTGTTCGTCTTTCCCGAGTCTTTGGATAAGAAAAGGATGGAGAATGCGTCCAAGGGAAAGGGCAAGGCTAAAGTTCCAAGTTCAACTGGAGATGCCGAGGAAGAGGATGAAGAAGAAGATCGGAGTGGATTCCCAGTTTCCTCGTCCTCTGTGATCCAAGGTGGGCATGGGCCACAAGGACGAGGGAGAAATGAAGGAAAGACGGGGTTGATAACTGGTTTCTTGAGGCCCCTAGCGGTATTTTTGCCTGTGGTCGTGCTTGTACCATCACCGAACGGTCTAGGAAGGCGAAAGAAGCGCGATTGGAGTTTGACGCTTCTGGCAGTGGCGTTGCTCGGCTTTGTGCTGTCTTCGGTAAGTTACACGTTACGTTCCCGTGCTGCGTAAACTTGATATTTGGAGCAGGGCCTGTACCAGATCAAGTACCTGTACGCCGTGCACACTTATTCGTGGGGTGCTGAGCAGCTCAGCTACTATATCTCATTTATGGGGGGAGGAAGGGCCGTGTTTTTGCTATTTGTATTGCCTTGTGAGTGTGCTTTTGGGGGGTAATATGTCATTGTTGACTGACATTGGCTAACAGCATTAATCAAATATTTCAAACCCAAGCCAGTGGCGCAGACTACGCAGGTGGTTGTGGATTATGGATACACGAATGGGAAGAAGGTTTCCTCGGGGTTGGACCCGGCGGCACCAATTGTACGCAAGGGAAAGAAACCGAAACCGACACGGGCGCAGCTGGGGCAGGAAATCAAGTTTGATTTGAGGTTGGCCAAGTGTTCGCTGATGATGGAGATGATATCGCACTCGCTGGTAGCGATATTACCTTCGCCGTCACTGGGATTAAATCGCGTGCAGAATCTCGGGGATTCGAATGATTTCAAGAGGAGCCAGGCGATGTTTGTGGCTGCGTCGTCGCTGACTGGGCTAGGAAGCGGTGCAGTGCCAGCGATTCATAGTCTGGCGCTGTGCATGATGCAGGTGAGGGCTTTGGATGCCAAGGCAGCTGCTGCTGGACAGCAGGAGGTGGATTCACAGGATGGCGAAGGAACGGGGGCGCTGTTTGGGGCGCTGGCGGTATTGCAGGCGGTCGGGCAGATGATTCTTGGGGTGAGTTTTGAAGAGATCAAATGACAAGAATGGACGCTGAATTTTGTGCAGCCCATGCTGTTTGGTGTTATCTACAGTGGGACGGTGGCGACGTTCCCCAAGACGATCTTTGTGGTTGGGGCGGGGCTCATGATGCTTGCGCTGACGGTGATGTTGTGCGTGCGAAACCCTGTGCGACGGAGAGTACGGAATGAGATGGAACGCGGCCGGTCGCGGGTTAGCAAGGATCTACGACGATTGTAGTAAATAGAGACCAAACAATAGACAACAATTGGGAAACCGTTTCACGTCTCTCTTCAAAGGCCTCTGTGCCATCATGTCAAACGCCGTCGCGGGCCCTTCAAAACACCGCTCGTCATCGCCCGCCGCGTACTCTCCACCGCTCCTCTTCCTTCCTCCTCCTCGTCAGTCCTCTTCCTCTCCCCCCCCATATCTTAGCTGACTGACATACCACAGCTCCTCCCCCACCCCAGCAGCACCTAGCAAGTACACAGGACCTGCTCGCCCGTTTCCACCTCCTCCCTGCCTACGACCGCTATGTACGACCCTTCACACTCCCTGGTGACGACCCCGCTCTCCAGCAGCAACCAAACGATCCTAGTCTCTCGGGGTTGGCCTCAACCCCGGCCACCGGGTCAGCCGGCCACGTTGATAAGGGCAAGGGCAGGGAGAGGGACTCGGCTGTAGCTACGCCTGCAGAGGCTGATCATGCCGATGGGGGTGATGCGGATGACGACGATGTTCCTGGAGCGAAGGGCGAGAAGAAGAAGAAGAACACCTATAGACATCTGATCAAGGGTATCCCTGGTATGTCTCTACTTTTTTTTAAAAATTTTAAATATATACTTTTTTTCCTGCAATCTGGTGTCCTCATATCCTCTCTTGCCTTGCTTTGAACTCACCTTTCTTTCTAGGCAAGCACTCTCTCAAAAAAGACGACTATCTCACAACAGTGATGCTCGTCCCTCCCAAGCAACGCATGCGCATATCCCATTTTGACGCCAAGACCCAAGAGGATGCGTTCACCGTGAGTTTAGAAGGGCTTAAAGGCGTATGTCTTCTTTTTTTGTTTTCAAACTCCCCACTTCCTTTTCCTGGCACATACATCGTTGGTTCTCATCGTGCGATATTACACAGTGGAATGTCAACGCCCTCTTGCTAGAATCCGCACAAGCCCGGGAAGACCGGAAAAAACGGGTGCGTTATCATTTCTCAGTCGCTGATTTGTAATATCCTTTCCTTATCACTCTCGTTCATTTGTCCCATGACACCGCTAAACAGAAAGAGCTCAAGCGACTGGCGAAGCTTCATGGTGGCTCACAAGCCACCTTCCTACCTGCCGCAGGAACAATACCACCTTCCACCGCAAGTGCGTCCACACCCATCTCACAACCCCAACCACCTGTTCAGGCACCTATACCACGGAAAATGTCGGCGTCACAAGGGCAAGGTGTGCCGAGGCCGAGCGTTGCGACGCCGCGGCCTGGATCAAGAGTGGGCGAGGCAGGTGTGCCAAAATCAACGTCAACCGTACCCAGACCTGGATCGGCGGTTCCGAAACCTGGGTCAACAACAACAGCAGCCGTGGTTAAGCTGACCGGAGTGCCTTTACCAGGTTCAAAACCCCAGCAGGTCCAAGGGACACCCACGAGGACCGGTACACCCATGGATGTGGATCCATCTTTCCACAGAGGCAAGAAGAGGGAGAGGGAGGACGGTCCTTTGGTGAACGGACTTGTGCATGCCAATCCGAATCCATATGCGGTTGCCAACGGCGCTGGTGGTATAAATGGAGGGTATGAAAACGGGCATGGTGCTGTTGCTACAATGAATGTGGTGCATGAACAACCCAAACCAGGCGTGATGAATGCAAAGGCAGGTACAGGGAATATACGTCCACGGCCGGTCAAGAAGCAGAGGATGGTATGTTTTGTATCGTTTTTGGTTATTACCGCTGTCTGATTATTGTTATTCGGCGCGCAGGACATACAAGGTCAAGCCAGGGACGTAACTGCCCCCGTCCAACAACAACCGACACCACAGGGTGTTTGAAGCTTTGCGTCCACCTCCCTTTTCTCTCCGCTTCTGGGTTTTCATTGTGTTCAGTTTCGGGTCAAGACAATGCCGATATGCTTTGGTTTGCGGACATATGTAGACGCTCAGTGGTTGCTGACGGATTGCATAGTCTCTTTCCTTGCATACGTCATCTTATGCTCGCCCGTTGAATCTGCCATGCATACAATATGCTTGCACGCTACGACATACCAAAACTTTCTCATCGAGAAGTACAATCGCCTCCCGCCGGAGTACACTATGATCTCCGCGATACCTTCCCGTGGGGATGAAATTCATCTTTTGGATGATGCGAGACGACACGAGAGGAGAGAGGGTTATTTTTCAGCCTCTTTTCAATCTTCAACTGCGCCAGCATGGCCGTCAATATTGCTCAGAAGCGAACGAGAGTGGATAATCCGTTCTGCTGCGAGATTTGGACGCGGAAACATCGCCCGGATATCGCACCAGATGGCTTCGTTTCTTGACAGAATCACATCACCCACTCACTTGCCGGTTGCAACCCACGATGGGTACACACACTATCCCCAAGGAAAAATCGAGTTGGGTTTATTCTTTGCCTCTCCGTCTGTGCGTACACGCACGCGCGTCCATCAGATGTACCCTTTTCTCCCATTACCTCTTTGCTTCTTCCTTTACATTACTTTTTTTGTTACCCCCTTCTGTCTGCCACGGTTTTCTGTTTTATTCATATGTTTTGTTCCAGACAGTCACGATACATTTATTTTGCACTTGCGATATCCAATGCCATACATCCCCACACCATCCATACACACATACATACTTGCCTATCCATACATGTTCATCGTGGATTGATTTTGCTTGCTCGATCGTCAGTTATTTAATCAAGGTGTCCAGGGTGAGCTTGTACTTAGCAAGTTATTCACTTTCTGCCGGAATCTGCCCCCCTCTGCTTCAACCCTTGGTAGTTTTTTTTTTGTCTGAGAAATATATATATTATGAATGAACTAACATTAGCTAGGCACTTTGGCAGCCGCAGTGATATCCGAACTGCTTATTACTGATATAAATTTAGTCAACTAAGCCCAAGCAGATACCCACAAGGCATAACCTACACTAACTCATCAAAAGAAATGTCCACCTCCGTATGGGCTACAGTCTGAGAACGGCTTGGGGTGAACCTTTGAAAAAATATGGATAATATATTAGATATATAAGGCTTTTGAATGAATCCAAAGTGCATAAAAATTGGAGTGGTTCAGATGGGTAGCGTCGAGCTGCCAAAAAAAGCCATTTTTCAACTACCTCAACA
>Ga0307509_10004672_pt1 | contig 19573 bp, 16 predicted proteins | sample 10_EM_MG_FD_202245 | JGI IMG/M metagenome (GOLD analysis project Ga0307509, IMG submission 202245) | Populus trichocarpa ectomycorrhiza microbial communities from riparian zone in the Pacific Northwest, United States - 10_EM | ecosystem: Host-associated > Plants > Roots > Unclassified | place...
AGGGCTCTCCCCGATGGTTGAGAACATCATCAAGCAACGGAGAAGAGACCTTAACAATATTATAAGTTATTACGATATTCCTTTATTACTTTATCAAACAATTCTTCTTGAGCCTTCCTGACCTATAATCCGTTGTCTCGAATATCCTCGGCCTAGATAACTCGGAAACCTACCGTGTTAACTACCCCGTAACAGAGGTGACTTCGCATGAGATGGGGATAATTAGGAGGAAGTTGGAGGAGATGGGCACGAAGGAGGGGAAGGAGAAGTGGGACAAGGAGAAGGCGGTGGCTGAGGAGAAGAAGGTGGCGAAGGAAGAGGAAGCGAGGTTTGAGAAGGAGGCTAATGCTTTCTTTTACGAGCCGAAGGATTGGGGTGGAAGTAGGGGTGGTGGGGGAGTGGACTTTAGTAAGCCGGGTGGAGAGAGTGGGTTTCGTTTTTAGGTGGATGTAGGTAATTACATGGGTCACGCTTTAGAGTAGCTTAAGTACCCGAAATGGAAAAAGTTTTAAAAAAAAAAAAAAAAAAAAGTACCCGAACATTTAGAAGGAAAACAGGGATAATACAGGGATAAACGGCGATATTTCAGGGATATTTCAGGGATATTTCAGGGATATTTCAGGGATATTTTAGAGGTAAGACATCCATTGGAGGCCTGTGTACACAGTTAACAGGGGCAATTTTGGTGAGAATTGCCCAAAAGGGCGTCTGATCACCTCAATGTTCGGGTACTTATTGCCTGTGACAAGTACTCGAGGACTTCGCTTCATCCCCTAACCGGCCACACGCCGAAAATTTTGCGCCGCCCCTGTCACATCCTGAGACATAGATGGCCACTGAGGGTTTGACCCTCAGTAATCGCCATTCCAGGTGTGGTCATATGGCTGATATCCGTTATGAACCAAAGTCTCTACATCTGCAAATTTTGTTAAAAGGTTGGTCGACAGTCTCTGTCTCAAACCCTGAAAAAGACGGCACGAAATTTTCAATGTCCTCCTGCCGCTCCAGGAGATATAGCCGCAGGCCTATCAGTGTATATCAGACGCACATGGAATACCACACCATATACCGGGGCTCTTTGGTGGGGGATCGCTGTAGACTACCTAACATACCGGTACCTAATAGAGTGATTGAAATTGGGCATAGCTATCGTCGGTGAACGCGCGGCGAATGCTGCTAATCATCCCACCATGAGAAGTCCGAGCCCTAATGGCCAGTCCGAAAGAATGGCAGCTCTATCGCTTCAACCCATCAACAACATGCGCTACACTATACCCGTAATATTGTGACGTTCATAAAACAGACTGCCATTGCATACCACTTACCGCGATACATATAGTTAGCTAGATTCTTTTGAAGAATAAAATTAGGTTTCTTGCATCCACCGAAACACTATGGCTCTAGCCAATTTTTGGTTGTATGCAATACTATAAGAACTCGAAAAAACGGACCCCCGCCTAGGACGTTGGAATTACCTCTCTTGGTAAGGTCTGGGGTATTTTTCTTTTCGTCCATTTCAGGGGCAGATTTTTGGTTCCGGGAAGTGGAAATTCCGGACTCCTGGCAGTACCCAACAGTAACAACTAGCTTGAAAACGTCACCACATTACGAGTACTGTACCAATTCTGTCCCACTTGGAGATCCCTAACCCTGATCCCTACCTCGGGCACACTAACCTCTAGGCTACCTTTATGATACTGGTACAAGTGACAGGCATATGGAACTCGAACGCAGGGATAAAAATTTTGTATGGCAAATTGTCTGTGAGTATCTGACCGCCCATGCAAAATTCGGACTCAAGTGTTTGGGTCCTATATGCCTGTAACTTATGCTCGTACTCCAGCACAGAAGAGACTGACCGCACTAGGGGTAAAACGACACCAATTCTGGGTTATGGAGCCCCCCCACGAGGAACACGTACTCAAGTACCATCCCATCTCTCGAAGATGAGGCTATTTCTAAATCCGGGGGAACGCTCGGGCCCACCACGTGCCGGGCAATTTGTATCGGAGGGCTCAAGGACCAGTCGTGCACAAGTCTGACAGTCCAATTAGGCTTGCGGCCCCACCCGGCATTCCTAGAAGGGGACTGAAAAGGTGCAACATGATATAGGTTAGCGCCGTGTGATAAGTGAAATGGCTGAACCATGGAGAGAACACCGGACTACCATGGCCATGGAAGCAGGACTCCGGCGCATCATACCCAATACTGGCGAAAGGTCGGGGGGAATCGGCTAGTGGTGGCGGAATACTGGTTGATGTGTGGCTATTGCCACAACGATAGTGAATCTGCTCTTGGCTCTTTTTAGTGAGGAGTGCGGGGAGTGTACACGTGTGTAAGTTACCGGGCAACTTAATTTCTCAAGTATTCGAGCAGCGGTGAAATGACAAGATGGGTGTGCACCAGGTAGGGAAGTGAAGGCGGAATGTCCACCGCACCTCTCCTGATACAGATCAAAGGTTTTGCATTCGTACGGTATCCAATTGATTCCGGCCCGATGCCCCTCTTTATTCTCTGCCAAAATCCTATTGGAAGTCGGGGCTCCATATCTAACGTAAGCCCACCTATCACAAGTTACCCAGGGTTACCAAAAACACTAAATCAAAAGCACTGGAACTCGTAGCAGGCAAAGAGCACAAGTAACAAGCAAGAGGTATCCGAATATTTTACTATAGCAGACAGACACGGGCAGATAATTAGCCATGCACTTTCTAATTCCTGTGGTCGGATACTCCTTGCCCGCTACTGTGCCCAAAAAGCAGGGGTTGTGAGTTTTGCGGGCGTTCAGACACGCGCGGATTTTTCCGCCATAGATTTCTCAAATCCTCGTCTTCCGGTAAATTACTTATTGCCTGCTACGTGTGCTCTACTTGCACCTAGCTTTTGATATCTATAACGAGATCTACAGATTATATTAAAGATCTAGTGCTCTTCCGTAGCACAGGACTGGAACGCAACCGTATAAACGAGATCTTGACTATGCGCCTCTATCCCAGGGCCGGAGAGACCCTTGCGAAAGTGATTAGGCATTTTTGAACGATCTAAACCTCCGAGAGGTCAAAAGTACCGGCTCCCGGTGCTTGCCGGGGGCCAAGATCCTATATGTACGAGTACCGCAAGACGGGGTTTACCGTGCTAAACCCCGGCAGGCCACAGTGCAGATATCGGGTCGTTGGTACAGGTTTAGCAAGGTTCTATCACATCGGGGCACTCGAATATTGAAAATATCCCTACCCGAACAAGAGGGTCCCACTCAGGCACCGGTACAGAATCCGCTGGAGGCTTCCTACGATATGCACAGTATCGTAGCTCATCCGATCGAGCGAGGGGGTATACCCAGTGACTCCTCACGATATCATGGGCTACGGACGGAAACAACTATTGTCATCTAGCCGCCCTTCACTAAAATTATATACAGTAGGCCATATGTCGAGCAGAGAGGAGAGGGGAATGGGAATGGGACCTAGCGCGTTTCGTCTTTGCCCCTACACAACCCTCTCCAGAGCTCTGGTGAGGATGTAGGCAAGGCGAGGGGACTTTACCGGCAGCTCCGACACCCACACTGTATCATGGCTAGGCTCCTTGCCCAGTCTTACCCCAATAGCCTTATTCAGTCACTGAGCCTTGTAATCCCAGCTGTTGGAACCATTTGGTAATCGGATCCATGCGGAGAAGCTTGCAACCTACATTCCTGACAAATGTGGACTTAGGCAGATGCGTGACGTCAAAGCGGCAGGTTCCTAGCAGATATCACAACTCTCTTCCACCCAATCGAATAAGAAGTAACGGTTAAATTCATGACATATACTTGTATCTCCACTGCTTATCAAAGAAAAGAAAAGAAAAGAAAAAACATAACCAATACCTCTTGTGGCTTGCTCTCCACCACTAATATCCGATCAGCTTGGCACCAGGAATATTTAGAGTGAGTAAGAAGAATACAGCACCTCAAATTAGAATTGATCCACGACAGGGACCACGAAGAGAGGAAGGTTAATACGTACGAGTACTTTCGTTTCACATGTCATGTCGTTCATGTTGAAGTGGCATGATAATCAGCGATCCCTGCGCCTTTTCCGAAGAGACCCGTATAATCCAGTGGGAAAAGAGAGGAGAATCCCTAGCCCATACATCGTGGGAGCTTTTTATTTTATATTAACGAACCCTCTTTTCTTCGAGATATTCCCTGCTGGCTCACGCGTGGAGGTACAGGACGAGCGTTTTCGCTCTCGATCCCAGCGACCGGTCCTTGATACCTAGCTTCGTATCCCCAATAGCCCGCGAGCAGGGTGAAAGGATATTCCGTGAGGTTCGGACTTGGCAGCACCACCTCGATCGCAACCAGGTCGTCCCAAAGCGCGCCTTATTTCACAGCGAGTGATAGAATATGATTAATTCTAGGCCAATCCGAGGAAGGCATTGAAAGCTCCGCGTCATACTAGAATAATCCTTTGTATGTCTCCCTTTTGCCCTCCACTCTTCGCTACCGCATACGGTGTTCATCTCCGTAGACTGCAATAAAGTTTATCGCTGGTTCCCTGGAGTGGACGGATCCGCTAACACCATCCCGATGAGTTCAGAGTTACAGTTCATAACTCCACGCCAGTTAAGGCAAGAGTATCAGATATAATAGCTAGGGGTAAGAATACAATGATAGCACGAGCGGCGCCCGCATTGACTATCTCCGCTCGCCCGCGATACCAGGATCTAAGCTAGTATCATACAGTATGTATCATACAGCAGGTACAGTACAGCACAGCGCTCGCTGAAGATAATCTTTTTTACCCACCCAGCGTAGCGTGTTTAAGCCTTTGTACCTGCTGCGATCAGAGCCTATTTTTCTCCCTAGAACCTAGTCAAATCCTATATTCATATATATGTGTGTACTTATGCTTATATGCAAGGCACAACAGCAATGGCAGGAGACCGCGAAATTGACTTACTAAGCTAGTATTAAAAAATTAAAATAAATAAATAGAAAAGTCAAGGTAGTAATTCAGGCAATTATTCAAACTATGGTAAGTGTTATACGGAGTTTGATGCCTCTATCTCGATTTCGATCTCTCGCAATTCAAGCAAGGATCCAGCCAGTAATTCGGATAAAGACGAAAGCTACAGCAAACAAAAGGACAACACAATAAATAAAAAAATGATATGATAAAATAAAATAAAAAATACCCAAAACGTAGTTCGAGTTCGAGAGATAGGTGAGAGTGAGAGCTCAACACCTTCAATGAAAAGCTGATAATAATGAAATAACATGCGGGTGGTGCAGTAAAGCTTAGAGTTACCTAAACACCTAGTAATTCGCCTAACCATACCGGAGAATTGCCCGTTCATGGCGACTTTCAAGCTCCTATGACCGTGGCTTTCCACGTTAATGGAGGTTTTTCCGGTCCGCTGCTTCGCTGATCCGTGCGCACGCGACCTGGGGGGGCGGGGCAATGAAGATGAGTAGGAGCGGGAACCTCGTCAGCCAGAGGGCCGTCGTAGCAATTCCGCGGCGATCCGATTCTAGCCCAAATCTCCGAAATATTTTGCCCACTGTAACCTATCAGATTTGTGTCAGGCTCAATGAGCTAGAAGGAAAAAATGATATTGGATATGATTCAGGGGCAGGGTTTTGGATTAAAGCCTTGGCACATTGCACAAAATGCCGGAATATCTAGTAACCGTGATGACCATTTGCGATAATCCTCATGTGTATCCAGGGAGAATCGACCGAATCATTCAACCCGCTGCCAACACAGAGTTACCATCATTTAAAAATAAATGGAAAATGGGAAGATGGAAAAGGGGGAAAATAATAAATCAGCGAAGATAAGGATGTAGAAAGGCTTTATGGTGTTAGTAAATTGAGGGAATGGTCAGCCCTCAACATCACTAAGGTGGGATTCTATGCAGGGTAAGCAACAAGTTGGTCTTCTGGTGGGGAATTCTCTGTCGGAATCCTCGTAAAAGCATAAGAGGTGGAGGGTAATAGTCATCTGACATGCCCCATCTTCCCTTCAAATAGGCCCAACTATAATTAATCTCGTCCATAAATCGGAGCATTTCTCGTATCCCGATGCCCCCCCCCCGACCTTACCGTCCACCCATCTTTCACCCCTCTCCCCATCCCCATCCCCATTCTTGTCCCTTCTCTCCCTTCCTCTTTATGCTATACGAGAGTTTTTAGTTGTGTGTGCGGGATTTTGCTGGATTCGGGCTGTCACACCGAAATAAAATGGTTCGTAAACCTTACCTATACATTCTGCTGCCTCGCAATTAGCCGCCATTCACTCGATTCCAGGTGAAGGTGCGATACTATGGGGATTGTAATCGGGATGAGAAATAAGGAACCTGATTACTATTGACGCAGAGACAGAAGTTGTATTAGTCACGAAAGGTCTCGGGATAGGCTGCATACCCGGGGGGAGCTTTGCGGTCACAGGTATGGTATCAGACCGCCAGAGAAGTACCGGTACTGTGGCGGTTGGCTGCTGATAACTACCCTACCGAGCCGGACCGTACCGTAGCAAGTGACAGGGGGTAGGAGGGTTATTGAAGCATTGGAACCTTCCTTCAGAGGATTTCGCAGGCGCGCGCTTGCTTATCAGAGCCCCCCAAGCCGGGTTTTCCCACAAGGCACAGCATAGCATTTGTTTCGCACCACGCTGAATATCCCATACGATAGTTCCCGCCGGGCTGTGCCCTGCGCGGCTATGTATTTTTTTTGCACCGATTATCAGATTCCTGTGCAGAGCACCAAAGCAGCCAGATAAACTTCAATAGGCAGTCCCAGCTCAAACCATGCGCTTAGCCAAGGGCACAGAGGTTAATGGGTAACCAAACCTCATTTTTCCTGGAGGGCAGGCTATGGCACTAGACCGTATTCGGTGTGTCCAAGCCGAAATGTAAACTCCATCGAGCGCGTGCATCTTCATGTTGTAACCTTGCCCTAAAAAAACAAAACAATCAGCGATACGTTCCACCGAATAATTCTCTCCTCTCTGACGTAGTGCGGGGTTGTATTAATCACCAAAGGTCACTCGTACCTCTCTGTTCTCATGCTGGGTGAAATGCATTAGTCACGGGGGCTGCCCCTCTAGCGCTTCCCCCCTTCTTTGGAGAGACCGCTGTGCGTCTTCCCGAGCAGCTTAGCCCGAGGTGGTTTTATAAGAAGGATAGGAGGATGCACGGCAGTGAAGACTTGCTTTCTCGCCGGATAGGCGTTTCATAATTTATACACATTCCTTCGCAAAGAGCATGCCGGTGCCGGCACTAGCGAGAATGTGACTAACCGGCATCTAAAGAAAAGATCTGGGATTTGCGAGCTATGAGACCAAAAAACTCATATTGGCAACATAACTCTCTGCTATCACACAGGCAGTTTGAACAAGACCCGACCCGCCCACGCGGGTCTGGGTTCGATAAAACAAAACTGGACGCTCTCTCGTCGAAGCTAGAACATCATAATATAATCCCCGTACTTCCCCAACGACAAGTTAAAGCTTGGGCCATTTCCTGGCCTCCACAGCTCGATCGGGCACTACCGTAATTGAAGTCCCTAGCCCCGGGGAATGGCCCGAGTATGATACATATCTGTACACCACGAGATATAAACCTCCTAAGCCCAGGCGGAGAATCTAGAGTTGCAGAGCCCACTAATATTTACCCATTTTATTTGCCGCTTAGCAAACGCCCTACATCGAGCATCATAAATATATCGCATAACTATAATATCATTCAATCATTTGGTTCCCGGGCAGGAGCCCCGGAAGTGCATATGAGGGCGGGGGCAGGCCCTGCATATAGGGTAATGGCTGCCTTTCCAATAGGCTCGGAAACTGCCCTCGAATTGTATTCGTCTTTGTCAAGTAGATATCAACCCGTCTCGCATTAAGAAAAAAACTAGCACTCTTCTATACCGATCGCAGCTAGAGCGAGAAGAAAGGGAGAAAAAATTCGCATGATCCGCCCCCAACTTATCCATTGGAGTAGAGTTGTTGAAAGATCCGCCGGATCCCAGTTTTCCACCATCTTCCTTCATTCGAGAGTCAAAATGTTACTCATAATCCTGATAACAATAAGTAAGGGTTCAGATTGGTGCACAAAGCCAGTATCATAACGAGGTATTTTTATGGCAAACTCTTCGGCGAAATCGATAGAACCCTTAAACTAGAGGAAGATCCCTCCGATTCATGTCACAAATGCCTGTGCAATCCCCTATTCAACACAGAACTCCACGGAGTCTACCTCCTATGGGGAAGTGGATGGTTCAGGTCATTCCAACAATAGGGTGTCAGGTGCATATAGTTTCCCACCACGTATCCCAGACGCTAAGGGCCCGGGGTTCCTATGGACTTGTGTCACCTATAAGAGCACACAACTTTAGTGCATTCACTCTAAAACATGGATAGAGAATATACTGTAGTTGTAAAACTCAGGGGACCCAGAAACTGCTATTCCATATCGGAGCTCGCTTACCCCCCCGACCAGAGGTTCATTAATGGTTCCTCAAGTGGGATCAACAGCATTGTGATAAACACTTGGCTATTAACACCATCTGTGAGGGACTTTTACCCCGGCATATCAATACCCATGAACTTGAAGCGAAATGCGTCCCGTTTGGACTAAGCATGTGCCTACGCCCCCCCCCCCCCCCAAATGCCTGAGCCCACTGGCTACAGTTGGCCTGCTTCCCTTGTTAGCCCTGGCATCCGTTACCCCGACTAGCAAAATTTTTAATGCAAGGATAGAGGAGTACAACACGTTCTGGACTACCGGTTGCCAACAGACACACCTGGCCCCTCTCCATGAGTGCTGCTGATACACAACTCGCAAATCTTCCCATGCTAGAACAAAAATCACAATCCTTCCTCCCACCGTGAAGACCCAGTGCCCTACCGGCCACTGGCCACAAATTTCGAGGATCAAAACTACCCAATGCCAATCACGGATCGCTCCGTAACATTCTCTCTTTCTTTCCCTCCTGTCAGGGAACCAGTAGTACACAATATAATGTTCCTACAAGTAGCACGGATAATCCAGATGTCGGTTTATTGTAGTATCTTCGTGGTAAACTACAGAAACTGAAGATATCAATTAAGCTCCAACAGCTGCTTACCATAGAGAGAGAAAGTTATCGCCGCTACCGTATTTCTTTTCCCTCGTCCCCTCTGTTCAAGGCCGTAGCCCGTGCTTCTCTGATTTGTTCAGCGTTGTTGAGAGAGTAATTAAAGGCTTTTTCATCTGCATGCCATTTTCAACCATGTGCTCCCTATCAAATCACCCCACTGATTATGTCATCCTAGCGGGCACAGCATCGATCCGATTTTTTTCTTCTCCTCCGCCCTACCTGGGTCTCGGGCCATATCAAAAAAAAAAACCTCCCCGTGATGCTAACTCTAAAAACCAAAGGGAAATTCACGGTCAATTTACCGGAGCGCCTATTATTTCTATCATCGAAAGATCGCCCCCCAGCACGGAAAGATAAGCGCAAATCCATCCCCCACCGCATTCGCTCCTCTCAACAAGCCTCGCCAACCCACTTCAAACTAGCCTGACCCTTGTAATGCTTCAATCTCACGTCTTCCAAAAAGGGATCCGCTACCCATTCAACCCCACCCTAAATCCTTTATAAAAGTACTCGTACAGTAGGTACGAGTACAGCACTGTACCGCACTCGGCCGTTGCAATTTTGCCATACCTTGCCTTGCGCAACTTCGGGACAAATAAGGCTTAAAACACCAAGCCACCAGACGGATAATTCCTTCAAGCATTCCCATCCCCTCCCCCACTGTACTCGAGTACGAGCACAGTGCCCTCAACAACCTCTCCGCTACACAAGATAACTGCCCGTCTCGCGACCCCAAGCCAATTAAGAAGGAGGGATGTTTGAATCGAGTTGAAACAAACACTGAAAGACGGCAGGACCACGAATTTTCTCCTCCAACGCAGACCACAGCGGTCATACAAATGCGCACGATGTAGCCAGAAAGAGTAAACCCATCCTTGCAACGGCGGTATTGGACGCGATTCACTTAATCTACGAACAAAAAGAAAAAAAGAAAAAAAAGAGCCACAGGTCTCCCAATTTCGTCGAGACCTTGTCAGTAATCCCTCACCTCATCCCGATTTCGAGGATTACTAGAAACATTTGTGCTGGTACTAGTACAAGTACATACACCCCTTCACGAGGCTGAACCGAACGTCGCAGCGACCCGAAATCTCATATCATGGGCAACAATCTAGAGGGGAACGTGGTGGTACTTGGTGCGCCAAACTGTATCGGACTGTCCTTGCACTCTTCTCGCGGTGCCCGCAGTATCGCACATATCACCACCCATTCTACACATCTTACTTACCAGCACTCGTACGATGGGCTCTTAGTGCCCTGTGTTCGTACAGCACTCGTACATACTACTTTAATCTAATTCCCACGTATCTCCACCTAGTCCATTTAATTCCACCACCCCTTGTAACCTTCCTCCAGATCCCCCACACTCGATCCGGAATAGGTACAACTTGGATGCGCTTCTCACGCTACCACTACAGCACAGCATCCGCTAAATATACATATATAAGATTTAAAAAATGAAGCGATTAAAAACGTGGTTGCTAAAGAATCTGTTTCTCTGGGCTCCCGCACACCCCGAAAAATCCGCTTATTTAAGCTAAGACGATGGGGTGTCATCACACGTGGTCACTCGACTTCTCTAGTTATCCCGTACCTCTGTAACTACTATGCATGATGGCCTCGCCGAGGGTTAAGCTCGGGCCCTAATGCTACCAGACCTCTGGGATGATTTCAAATTTGTCGGAATCTAGAAAAAAAGGTCCCACGGTACGCTTCTGCACGAACGAATGGGAGTGATTACACATAGTGAAAGCAAGAACAGCCCTATTCACGGAGCCTTATAGACCCTAGTACCAAGGCACTGTATCCATGGGCGGGGGGAGCGCTGCGGACCTATAGCTATGACGACTTCTGTGAACGTCACAATAACACGGGAGTTCTTTACTATTATTCCATTAAAATTTCTCGGTCCCGACTCCCGACGCTCCGATACTTCACCTTTATGCAGCACCCCCTGTAACCTACTGTGGTTTGAAGTAAAACCCTACGATAGCCCCAGCCCCAACGACCAAATTTACAATCCCCATTTTATTTTTTGATAATACACCTCTGGTACGTAATAATCACCATACCACCCAAGGTAGCCTACGGCGGCTAATAGACGAAATTTGTGGCTAAACTGCAACGAGAAATGCACTACAAAGCCAAGCGAGGCTGGAACTTAGACTCCCTTATCGTACGGGAGCTTACCTCAATAAGACCGACCCGACCCGGAGGGGTTAAGTTACCGCTCAAAGAAAAAAAAGTAAAGGAAAAAGAAAGGAAAAAGAAAAGGAGAAATTTTGAAGACTGACCGACCCGTCGCACCTGTTGCTGTACCTTGCCATAATCGTTTCCAAGCTACGGTATGTACGAAGAAAAAAAACCCCTTGACTTTTTTCCTTCATGTAGGTTGCCGAATACCTTTCCCACCTTCCCTCTACTGGCACGAGAAAGAAAGGCTCATCGGGTCGTTGCGCTTGGCTACCTCTCCATTCAGTCAAAAGTTCTCATCATCTGATAGCACTCGGCGGTAATAGAGTTGGGTTGGTCAACGCCACAAACCGCCGTGTCACTGTTTTAGAGATCACGGTTGCATACACCAGCACTTGCGAGACAGCCGGCCAGAGGGGAGTTGATCGCTCCGTGGTCTCACTCGCACACTTCGTGCCTCCGCAACCTGAGACATTTACACCTGAGTTTTCATTTTTTCTTTCATTTCCTCCCTTTAGATCGTTGGTCCACCGGTACCTCTTTTATCCGTGTGAACACCGTATGGCAAGCTCGCCCATACTGCGACAGTGTAGATACAATCAGTTTTTTCATCCTGGTTTTTTGGTTTTTTCCCCCTTCCCTTCCCTTCCCCTCCCCCCCCCCTTTTCCAACCCCATTGGCCGGTCACTAACTTCTCATCTCTGTACTGTGTTCAATCAATCAATCAATTGATTGGATAGAGCACTGAGTACTGCCGGCACTGACCTGGTCTGACAGCTGTCAGAACCTGGATCAGGGACTACGGTAGCGGAGGAAGCGGACAGGAGAGGTTCTACAGCAGCACAAGTTTGAGTCCTCTCCAACCATATGATATAGGCTGGAAGAGGGAAAAGGTTCCTAGTACGAGCATAACTATAGCATTCGTCCAGCCCAGGGCTCCAAGTTTACTGAACAGCGGGCATGCAACGAGGGCACGATATAGTTAACAATAGCTACAACCACAATCTGGTACTACAGTACTCGAGTACGGGTGCTCCCAAAAAAAAGTGGAACATCCAGAGCACAAGCGATTGGTCCCTTATATATATACTAATGCAATGCAGAAAATACCCTGTACCGCCGGTATTCCGTGAACGAACAATGAGCACGGCGAAAGAATGTTCGGGAAAACTTCCGGTCTCCCCCGCTTCATGGCTGCTCGGAATGTGAGATGTGGATACACGCCGGAGGGGGAGGGAGCAGGGGGTGGGAGGGAGGGAGGGAGGGCTGACACCCGCCGGCAATGGCAATCATATGGTAAGCGCAAAACTGAACGTTCGGCGGCCTAGCCTAGCTGCGACTAGTACATGCACCAAAACACTCGACACCCCTACTCGAGTACCGGCACTCGAGTAGGTGAGAAATCGGCAACACGCAGCCATCTGATACAAAAACCTCAGAGATAGTGCTAAGGATACAAATACCAGTAAAAGTAAAATCCAACCTCCGACCCCACAAACTAAACATGAAAGACTGTGTTTTTCTGTTGTTTTTTTCCCTCTTTCCTTTTTCCATTTTTCTCCATTATTTTTTTTTATAAAAAAAGTACAATTGTACTCCCTCTCTTTCCCTTGCTTTTCGTCCCGCCCTAAGCCTGAGTCCTTCCTCCCTTTATTCGCTGTGGCGGAAGAAGGAATGGTGATAAAAAAGAAAAAACGAGTTTTTTTTTATAAAAAGAAAAGAAAAGGAAGAAGAGCGGGCATTGACTTATATGCAAGACATGCTCCATAAGCCTTCTTCCACTTATCGCTACAAAAGCCCGCCCGTGTCGCTGAAAAGGAAAGGAGAAAATAGCTCTTCTTCGAAGGGCAAGAGATGTACAGTACAGCATGCATACTGTACCAAATGCACTGGTACCGGTGACCTTCTGTTCCAAATACCGTGAAACAGTGGGAAGGTTAGATTATCATTATCATTGTTATTATTGTTATCGTTGTTATTGGGGGGGGGGGGGTAATAAATCAGAGGTACTATATAGAGTACACAACGTATAATATGCATGAGATACAAGGAGAGCCCTACCAGCATCCGCAATGTTGAAGCGTTTTTTAAAAACGGACTGCTTAATACCAAAGCTTGGCTCTTCCCCTCAGACAGAGGTAGTATGCAATGACAGTTCTTTTTTAAAAACGCTTCAACGCAACGAGTATCGTAGCGAATAAATGCTACAGTTACGGCTATCTCTCGGCCCAGAAGTGAGAGGGAGGGGGCAAGGATGATGCACGATGACGCTCGCTTGCCTTGATCCTGCAGCTGCCGCGTAACCAACCAGCCACTCAACAAAAGCTACCCTTTCGCAAGACCCCAGCTGTGCTGCGCCAAAGGGAAAGTTTGGGGAGAAATAAATGTCATACAGCATTCTGAAGCGGAAGGAACAGGGAGTTGAAGGGGAGAAGGAAAAAGGAAAGAGGAAAGAGGAAAAAAGTGAAAGAAGGAAAAGGAAAAGGAAGGAAAAGGAAGAAAAAGAAAAGAGGAAGAAAAAGAAGGGCACGAATTAACCAATTCTTCAAAACGTTAAAACACCTCGTTGTATCATTCCTTTCGAATCAAAGATACAGGTTGTAATTACAATCAATTCCATCTCCCTGCAGACACTATGATATATCATACCAAAGATGCCAAACTGCATGAAGCACAGTATGAGGAAAGGAGCGTGAGAGGCAGAGAGAAGGAGAGAGAGAAAACGAACAAATATCTGGCAAACCACTTTTTTCCCTCCCAACTTCTGGATTTGATAGGAACATGCCAATTGGCCCGGTTCGGCGCACTTTCTGTTTCTACTCCCTCTTTTCCTCCCAATCAATGGAAAGAGGAGAAAAGGCATTACATATTTGTGCTCTGCTCTCCTCACCAGATTCCTGTCTCGCAGAAAGCATTGCCAAGTGCGCCAACTGCTGCATCAGCCCTCTGCATCTGTTTTCAGAGACATTATGTCTATGACACCCTTTTTTCACCTTCTTTCCTTCACACCATTATTTCTTTTTCCAGGGTGAATCTATCTTCTCGACCGCAAGAACTAGAACAATTCCCGCGCTAAGACGTCCAAAATTCCCTCTCTTGGATAGGGGGGGGGGGGGGTGAAAGCACTGCGAAAACTGACCGCCACAGCCAAAGCTTAAGACAGAAGAAAAAAAAAAAAAGTTCCAAACCTTACCAGCAAAGGCAACTCCAATGCCTCAGGGCGAGCTTTAATTACCGGTATTCGAGCTCTCAGTGTAGCTGCTTCCGCTTGCTGGCATGCATGTCTATCTTCGGGACAGATTCACGAATTATTTGTTCCAAAATGGATTGTTCAGAGATAGAGCTGTGGTTCGGGTGATACTGCGAAAAGATTTGAGGTTAAACAGATAGCTTTGCCCCCTTTCGGGCGCTCAGATGGGAATAAGTGAATGAATGAATGGGTTGAGGGACGGCGGGGATGGGTGGGGAAGACGGGGAGGAGGGAGGGTTGGTGGTGGTGGGGATGGGAGCACAAGTACGGTAACCATACCGTGCAATAAGGCAACTGGCCAACGTGACATGAGGGTCAAGTGCGTCAAGTTGCAACGGTACTGTGCGAGTAATGTTTTTTTTTCTCAATCGGAATTCAGCAAGACAGTGCTTTGGGAGTACGGTACAACACCTGCAAAACCAGCAAGTTTCTTAACATAGCCCAAAGCCTACAGTATCCTATGTACACTCGGCACAGCGCAGTAATATCGAGGTTAAACATCAGCGTGCGCTCTTAAGCTAACATTAAGGCAGGATAAGTCGCCATTGGTCATAAATCACCTAGTGCTCGTTCTAGGCAAACAAACCCAAGCCCATAATGGCAAAACCTCTCCTTCTAGAAATAAAATGATCCAACCACGTTCGAATCACTGGATGGGGGTGTTCCGTTAGCTACTATCCAACGAGCTCCTTCTGTGCTTTCCTAAATTGATTTAAACCGGTCTAGTCCGATCATGGCCATCGTGATGGGCTGGCTGTGGATCTAGATAGCACAACTCCTAAAAATTGTTATTGCGAAATTTTGCGCATCCCCCATCGTCTCCATACTGGCAAAGGTTTCGGAATGCTTGTTCACCCAAAGCACCGTTTCATTTAAGAACGCACGTGGGCGCTTGATCTCGATGGTGGTCAGGGATTGTGAGAAAAAGTAAAGGGAAGCAATGTGGCTCTCTGGATCACCGGCATTCGGTCTTCATCACCCCGCCGCGTCCCATGTTCCAGGTGAATAAACCTCGTGGCGTTCCGTCAGGCCCTGGAATGAAGCCCGGGGACCCTTCCACAGGACATACCTGCCTATGAGAACCCCGTACGGTAGGGATGCCATACGAGAGAGAGAGAAAAAGAAAGAGCTCACTCTTTTCCTTCGCTCACTTCTCTTGCTTCTTCTCCCTCTTTTTCCTTTTCCACATATGTCTACCTGTTAAACCTGTAGCCCGATCATGTCCGCTGTACTTGCATCGCAACGCATCCCGTATCCCGTATTCCGTATCCCGAACCGTGCCATCGTGGCGAAAGAGAAGAAAAAACAAAAGGACACAAAGTCTCAGTTTTTGTCTACGCAAGCCCAGCCCAACAATGTGTTTCAGTAGATGGCCCGCGGTGTAGTCAATGTAACGGTTGAAATCTACAGTGTTACATCATATCAGTGCAGTACTCGAGCACAAGTCGACCTTGACGAGCGGGAGAAAATTCTACTCGAGTACAACATGTTTTATCGATGTGCCCAATCCCGGACCCAACCAACCAACCGACCAACCAACCAGTTCCCCCACCCACACCCATAGTAGCAGCAGAAGAAGAAAATAAACATCTTCCACCCCTCCCGCACTCAGGTCATACTTGTACCGCAACTTTTTCAAACTGTATCTGTGGAGAAAGCATCTTGGGTAAGCGCATCTTAGCACTCAATTCAATTCACACAGCCCTCCAGTGCCGCAATACAGATAGTGCAAGTACATCCGCCAACGGGGACACGAAGAAAACAGGCGGGTGACGAGCAGGGGCATTGAATCCGTCAAAGTAGGGTGGCAGATATACTTGTACCTATTCCTGATCCCCTATCCCTGATCCCCTACGGTATCCCTGTTCGTCACCCGCGAGTTTTCGTCGTGTCCCCTTCCCGTTAAGAGTGCACCGGTACCGTATTCTCTCTTCTTGCTCCACACATCAAATCACGTGAGGTGTGCTATCTCCATCAGCCCTGTAATCTCCGGACTCGAGACGCGTTAGATCTCATTAACCAGTATTCGCAATCCTATTAACTTGTCAAATTGAACCTATCCTAGGCTGACGGGCTGATTTCCGCTGACAATCTGATAGTCGATTCCACGAGATTTACGGCTAATCTCACCCCTTGAACCCCCACCCCTCGGATCCTCTAGCGCAACAACCAGGGCTCGTAAGTGTCTGGGCGTTTTCAAAAAGGACTATTGCATGCCCCCATAATCTGGCCCGTTTCCTTGACTCTGGGTAGTATGCCATATCATAGCAGAGTTTTTTTGGGGTTCTATTTGGTTGACACAATAAAATAGATTACGATACACCCAAACCAGGCTAACTCCAATGAAAAGGTTAATACCATAGTAAGATAGCAGATGCTCCTTAACCGATTCTGTGGGAAGGAAACAGCAACAGGAGGCTTACATGTTGTGGGGTAAGGAGAATTGTATGTTGGGAATTGCCCCACCTGTTGTCCTGCAATATTTTGCAACATCGCTCTTTTCCTCTTCTCAACCTATGGACCTTGTTTTCCTTTGCCCTCCACACAGAATAAGTGCAGGAGCATCTACTATCTGACCATCGTATCAACTTTTTCTCCGGAGTTAGCCTACTTTAGGTATATAGCAAAGCCCCGGTGTTGCGGGTGTCTAGTTGCGGGCAAGAAGTACACTGGGACAGGGGCCATATTTTGTATGGGCGTCCGGATAAACACAGATATTTTACCATCTACTCGAGTATTTCTTTAAAGTCCTGTTTCCGGGCGCTTCTTGCCTGGGAGGAGTAACGGTGCTCATGTACAATATCATAGAGCAAAATTGTACAACACCCATACTCTACATATATATGCAAAGATACATGGACACCGTAAAAAACTCAAAGAACGAAGACAAGTGTGCTAGGACGTCGTAGTTTCCTCTCCTAGTAAGGCGTCGGTTATATTCCTTTTTGTTTTGTCTCAACTAAGCTCTAAGTTCGCAACACTACCTCCCCTTCCGTGTCGCCGAGAATGGGAATTCTAACGTCCTAGAACATTCGTCCTCTATTCGAGCTGGTGCAGCACCCACTTCCCCAACCCTCCCCCTTCCGCGTCTCCCCGTCTATCCCAGACCTAGCGCTTGTACAACCATCCAGCCCCAATGCCCAATACTGGTAGCCCCATTACCCCATTGAACCGTACCATACCCAATCCTGCCCTGCCCCTACAACTCGCACGGACAACAGTGGAAAACGAGTAACATAGCCGAGCACTCGAGGCTGCCTAATATCCATAGCGCCCAACCTCCCGTTTTGGGCGAGATTTTAAGTTCAGTGTTGTGGGGAAGCTGGCATCATACGGCATAGTGGGTGTACGAGTATACTAGTACAAGGGTACAGTACTCGGGCGAGGGGGAAAATATTGGGACAAGCGGGGGATAGTAGAATTACTCTAGCTAGTAGTTTTCTTACTTTTTTGGTTCTTTGATTACTCCTTTCAAGGTATTTGCACAGGCCTCTGCTACCCCTGCTTGTCCCAATACTTCACCCCTACCCCGAGTACCATCAACCGGAACTGGCTGGGATGTGTTTGTCTGGTTAACCTCAAGCAACCTTTCCATAACTTCTTGCTAGGCCCTCGTGTGTGGTGGGCTGCAGGCTATGTTATGTTATTAGTGGCGAGGTTAAGTACTGTGCTGTGTGTCCCGGATGGCATATGTGTCGGGGGAGATGCTTTCGCACATACTCAAGCACAAGTCAGAGATTATTCGCGGGTTGACTTAAATCAACTGTTCACTAACTTTATTTGGGGTGCCTATATAGTACGGGGGCGACAAGGAAAGCGAGCAAGCGTACATAGTCCACGCAAAGTACCACAAGCATGAATATATGATGGGAAGAAAGAGTGAAGGATGGATTGATAGAGGGGGCGAGGGTCATGGATGCGATTCAAATAACCACGGTTGGGTGGTGGTCCCGTAATAGTGTTCGTGCATGTGGGGAGAGAAATCATGTGGGAGGTGGTGGTAGTGGTTTATGCATCGGTCAATAGAATGTGAGGTCAGGGGGGGGGGTGGTCGTGGAGGGGGATATGTATGTACTGTACTATTTGTAGATGTGTGGTTAGCTGCAGGTAGTGGTGGTAGTGGTGGTGGTGATGGTGATGTTCTCTTGAGGCTCCCCTTAACTTTTTCTAGCTGTGACCCGATGGCGCGATAGTGGTAAATTTTGGGTTGGTATTGCTGGATCAATTAGTATGATGCATCCCCCCCTCTCCATACGTTACTCCTGACTCACAGTACCAATCCAGTCGCGACAAGGTAATGACCGGACAAGAAGGTAATTATTTGCGTATGATCTACGTTTTATCGGCAAAATTAATCCCCGCCTTGTCCGGTCACCGTATTGTCACGGTTATACACCAAGGGTTATTCCCTCTTGGTAATTGCAAATGGTCCAAGGGATTGAGTGGATGAATGAACGAAGGAATTAGAGAAATGGGCTCACAGGCTGGGGGGAGAAAGAGGCATAATGGTATAATTGCACACACTACTCATTCGGTATTTGGGAATCTCTCTCTGCCTCTTCTTCACTTTCTCCAGGGGCCTTTGGGGCCATGGGTATGGTGATTGTTGAAATGCGATGTTTCTCCTTCTGGAAAGCTTGAAGACTGGTTGGAGGAAACGGACTGCATGAGGTTGCGACCGAACATGATGATCGACCATGCAATTGCAACCACGTACCCCAATTTCCCCCCACTTACTATCGGGTGGTTGTTCTATCGTAAAATTTTTATCGTCCCAATTATCACCACCCTTCCTCTTCACTCTTCACTTCACCGGCTACCCGTATGACGGATAACTCCAATCTCTCCACTCATTCTCCACCCTCACACTTTCCCCATTATTGTATACCGTTAACCGATTATGTGTGCTGGGATACATATCTTGGTACCCTATACCGGTCTTGCAATTGTCATTTGAGTTTTGGGAGATTAGCAGCGGGGGGGGGGGGGGGGGGGGGGAAAGGGGTGTA
>Ga0307509_10004673_pt1 | contig 19572 bp, 25 predicted proteins | sample 10_EM_MG_FD_202245 | JGI IMG/M metagenome (GOLD analysis project Ga0307509, IMG submission 202245) | Populus trichocarpa ectomycorrhiza microbial communities from riparian zone in the Pacific Northwest, United States - 10_EM | ecosystem: Host-associated > Plants > Roots > Unclassified | place...
CCGCTGGAATATTTATCAAACAAGGTTTTGAGTTCACTTCGCGATAACGTAGACTGCGAAGCAGGGTCAATATAAAATTTGATCAAAGAAAGAAAGTCTACGAACCATTTGCCGCTCTATCATAAATTTTTCGAAAACACCAAAATCGAAACCTCCTTGACTACCTGACTTCAGCCTCTGGTATAACCTATTGATTTCGGGGCGCCCCTTGAGTAACTTGACAAATCGCCGAAAGTCGTCGAAGTCAAGATATTGTCGTTTATGTATGTCGGCTTGCTGAAGAACACGGTAAGAGACAACACCAGGGAAGCAGAAATTTTACAAACGGAGAACAACCTTTCCAAATCCTCTCGACTCGAATTGATATTCAACCCTCTGCAAAGTTTTTCAACCTCATCGAAAACAAGCTTTTGCTCCTTTCCGCCCTCTGATCCTTTCCAGTACTGTTTCTCCCATAACGATTCACGCAGCTCGATGTTCCCCAACCCACGCATTAGTTCCTGTCTAATTGCATGGAGTTCCCGAAGGGTCTTATCCCACAGCTTGAATACGTCTTTCGTACTCGCGATAAGGTGCAATGTTTTCCATGCACCGTCAAGTGTATAGATGATGGTTAACCAGCGATCTTCGTATTCCTGAGAGAGTTGGTACTGGTGACGGTAATATCGAGCGTCAGATCCAGAGCGGATCTCTTTAATGTTCTCGATAGGAACTGGTATAGTACAATTAGGAGAAGAAACAAAATATTAGAAAGAAAGAAGTGCTTACTGATCTTTTGCTGCTTTGACTCCCATATAATCTGACCGAGATCCACCTCTAGTCTAAAAACAAAAGTTTTGTGTTTCTTGGACGATACTTTCGTCATTGGCGTTCCCCGTCGCAATAGTTGAGGAACTGTAACGTTTGAAGTGGATACAGACGGACGAAGCAGTGTTCTCTCCGAGTCATCTTCCGAAGCAACAGCCGTGGGTATTGTCAGGGAGGGCATTGGTTGAGACGAAGGAATAGGTGACGTATGTTCTTGGAAAGAAAGTCTCTCAGACGGAGGTACTTCAGAGGAAGGAGAGGCGAGGTCAACATCGCTATTTGTTAAGAAGTAGGAATGGCCAGTGTGGCTATCCGAAGCATCTGCATCATTCTGGGAGCTCGACAGATCAAACGCTGATTCAGACGCCTCATGGAAGGATCTGTTTTGGCGGAAACTCGAATGTATCCTAAAGTTCCGAAATGTGCGCTTAATTGATGTCGTAAGTTTGTTGTTCCTCTTAATGGAACCTGTCGTGGCCGACGTCGGTGGAGGAGCATTGTCGGGAGCAATGTCGCTGACCATCCGTCTGTTGGAGGTGAGGATATTCTCAGCCCTTCGTAAGCTTCGTTCCGCATTGAGTGGTTGAGGTAGACCAGACATAAAGGAAGCGCTCGCTGAGCGCCAGGTTAGATTATGAACTCGTGAGTCAACATCTGCCGTGTATCGGCCAACAAATTTCAAATTTCGGCTTCAAGAGTGCGCGGGCCGGGCGACTTAGTAGCTGCGCATCGCTGACATATATTGGTTTGTAAGATGTTCCGTTTAAGGAAGTGTAGGATCCTCTTAAATTGAAGGAAATGAGAGAGTGGGGCCAGCTCTCGCATCGATGCCAAAGAATTTCGCCGCCACACGTCCCGTCAATCCCCCCGGCGTTGAGCCAAAAATCACTATCGAACAATTGTGGGGTGGATTAGCCAAGAAAGCCAGGAATCCAAAAGGTTATATCCCCGATGTTGCCTCGGTTTCCGTCTTAGAGGACTCGGGCGATAAGGTATGGTCACAATATACCATCGCACTCTCGGCTAAGTTGCATCGGTAAACCCCCTAGCTCGTGAGGGAAGTCGTCTTCCGAAATGAAGTTACTGGTGAAACAAAATTGACCGAACATATCACTTTCAACGAGCCCACCAGTGCGATCGTACGTGACATTCCAAAGAAACACTATAGAAACCATAATAACTTATAAACCTCGGTTTTATTCAGTTCTTCGCTCCAGAACAAAACATCTACGTCACCAACCTCATCTCATTTGACAAGGGAAATAATCTCCAGCTCACCTACTCCTTCGTTGGGGGTATCCCAGGCGGAGCAGATCCTGGTCCAAGTGTATCTTTGGAAGAGATGAGCAAGGAAGTAGGTTTTGCTGTCGAAAAGTCGATTGCGAAGATCAGGGAGCTTGTTAAGGAAGGATTGTTATAATATGTAGTTGGTTGTCTTGATCTGTATTGTAATCGCCAGTTCCTCGTTTCGTGACTAAGTTTAAACTCCAAAGTGGCGACGCACCTGTCACCATCATTGAGGGTCAACTGGATGAATAATTAGTGTAGGACCAAAATGCCTGCCGTCCTTCTCAACGACAGCCATTTCGTTCTTGTTCTTACGCGTCTTGGTGTTCCTATGGGCGGAATAGAGTAGACTTCTTTCGTTTTAAAGACTGCGAAGGAGATAGTCAGATTCAGTAGGCAGACAAATATTAAGAGCACGCACGATGAATACAATCCCTCTCCAGCGATATAGGTGTTGAAGTCATGCAGTCAAGGAGAGCTCCGAGTGAGAGGAAAAATCAGAAGTTATATTGGAGCATATACGCATCATCGAGCACCTGCCTGGCAAGGTTCGCAGTCTCCCTGAAGAGGTTCTTATGGAGCTCTACAAATGTGGCGTGTTGCCGTCCTCGAAAGCTTCAACCACTCCCCAAGTCCAGGGAGAGTCCGTTTAACCTGAATTTACCCAACGGATGAGGGTAGTCCCACCGTAGACCACGTACAGGCAGGATCATGATACCATCATGATACTTCAACGTTCAATGGCCGCTGTCTTGCCAAGAACCATTGCGGAAATCTCCTCGGACCTGTTGGACAAGATAAGCGCAAACATCGAGAACTTCTTCATAGATTACCAGCCCACACTGACCTTGGTATTCTGAGGATGATACACCAGACGTCAATTCGTGAACAGCTTGGAACCTTGCCGATTCGGCACAACTTGATAGCTCCTTGCCTTGAACTTATAGGAAAGCATGAATCAATTCCTCTGGCAAAACAATTTGAACTGAGAGGGAGAAAGTAAGGACAAAATGAAAGACTGTCAGCAGCGCAACCTTCCCAATCTGTTCCCTTCGGGGCCTCGTTGCCTCAGCTCTGTCTCTCATCAATGTCGCGATGCAGGCGTTGACGATGTGTCCGTAAACACATTTCCCAGTTATCCAAGAGGGACGGGGAAAATATAACACGATAACGCACTCTATGTTTGCCTTCAATCCTGTGGTGAAGTACAGCGACGAAGGTGGAGTTGAACTTACTTCCTTTGTAACTCCGACCTTATTCACAATGGGCGTCCGTGTCAAGATAATGTGGCATCCTTTTCAGCTTCAATTTTGTCGCAGAATCTTTTGGTCTTCTTGCGTTATATTTGATCGTCGACACCTCGAAAGCAAAGTCCATAATCAATGTGTCGATTTCTACTGAGTCACCTGGAGTTGCCCAATTCGGTGTCAAGGGACAGATCTTTGGTCGTGATCGCATCCATTGCTCTTGCCAGTGTGACTGTAGGATGTACAATATATCCTGAAGGTTCTCCTTTCAGTTTATTATTGCGATACCTGTATGTTACAGGTTGACTATCTGTTGCTGCCTGCGGCCATTCAAACCGCCATCGATCAATACGTCCATCCACCAGTAATACCAGTTGTTCGGTGGCTATGAGCCTCGTACACAGAAATCACGATTCACGCAAGCAGGAAGTGCCAGGGACTAGAGGAGGCGATGAATGAGATGGGTTTGAGTGGAAAAATGGAAGTAATGGAGTGGTTGCATGGGTTCCGGTTGGCTCTCAGCCTAACATGCCACCCTGGAGTATATTCTTTGTCTGTATTGCATTATATATTGCGGAGGGGTCTCATATGCTCCCCGTTTTTCTCTCAAGGGCACCACTCTCAGGTTCTGGGTGGTCGTCGTTGCAAGCGAACAATACTTTGAAAAAATGACCATTTTAGAGTTCCGAATGTCTTGCATAATCCCATGATTTCATATCGTAAAGTTGGGCCTTGACAACGAACGTGGTGATGATGTATATATACATCTCAAAGCAATTGCTATAGTGGAACAAGGTATGTCCGATAAGGTCCCGAGCCATCAATCAACTCTCTTTGTTTCACCATGTCAGAACAGCCAGAGAAAGTGCCCATCCACCCTATCGCTCCACGTCTGAAGAGTGGCTCAAAGAAACCACACATTGGACCGCATATTGATGCCTACAGAGAATCTCACAGAGAAAGCCTGGGTCATGAATCGGACAACTGGTGGGCAAAGGTGCGTCTTCGTCGCTGATGGGAGTCGCCGTTCCTTGATTCTTTTCAGAAAGCGCATGAATTTCTGCACTGGGACCGCCCATTCAAGACAGTTAGGTCCGGAAATTTCATGACTGGTGACATCGTCTGGTTCCCAGAAGGAGGGTTGAATGCTTCATACAACTGCGTTGATCGCTGGGCCTTTAAGCACCCAAACAAGGTGATTCTGCCCGTCGATCTGTAGTCTGAGACAAATCATAATGTTTATCAGACAGCCATTATCTATGAAGGAGACGAACCGAACGAAGGTCGCGAGATCAGTTACGCTGAATTACTGCGCGAGGTTTCCAGCATTGCGAACGTTCTCAAGTCTTTTGGCGTGAAACGGGGAGATACTGTTTCCATCTATCTACCAATGACCTGGCATGCAGTTGCCGCACTCCTCGCTTGTGCTCGCATCGGCGCTGTGCACTCTGTTGTTTTCGCCGGATTCTCTGCAGAATCGCTCCGCGATCGCATGCAGGATTGCAGGTGTCGTGTGCTTATCACCTCCGATGAAGGAAGGCGTGGTGGAAAATCCATTGCAACCAAAGCAATCGCAGACGCAGCTCTGAAAGAATGCCCCTTGGTTGAGCACGTGTTGGTTTTGAGGAGGACGGGCAATCCTGTTCCCTTTACAGCGGGACGTGACAAATGGTGGCACGAGGAAATCTTGAAAGTCCCAATGTACTGCCCTCCCGAAATCATGTCGGCGGAAGACCCTCTATTCATTCTTTATGTGAGGCTCTTTTTGGTTGAGACTCCCTCCGTTAATACCTCGACCTTCCACAGACGTCAGGCTCCACCGGTAAACCAAAAGGTGTTGTTCACACAACTGGAGGATACCTCCTTTGCGCCGCAATGACGGTGAAATACGTGTTCGACGTTCATCCGGATGATAAGTTCGCCTGCATGGCTGACGTTGGGTGGATTACTGGCCACACGTGAGTTTAAATAAATTTTGTTTCTTCATATGAATTAACAATTTTTATTAAGGTACATTGTTTATGGACCATTAGCCAATGGAGTCACCACTACAGTGTTCGAATCTACACCAGTCTATCCTACCCCGTCTCGATACTGGCAAACCGTCGAAAAACATAGCCTCACTCAGTTCTATTCTGCGCCTACTGCTATCCGTCTTTTACGTCGCTTAGGAGAGCACCATATTGAACCTCATGATCTTGGTAGCCTGCGCGTCTTGGGAAGTGTTGGCGAACCGATCAATCCGGAAGCATGGAATTGGTACAATGAGCATGTTGGTAAAATGCAATGTGCTATCGTGGACACATTCTGGTTGGACCTAGCTCTTTGCCGTTGACTTTCCGTTGATGATGCTTTGCCTAGGCAAACCGAGACTGGTTCTATCGTTGTCACACCGTTTCCAGGTGCAATTGAGACTAAACCTGGGTCAGCAACCGTGCCGTTCTTTGGAATTGAGCCCGCGATCCTTGACCCCAATACTGGAGAAGTATGTGTTATCTATTCCATCTTTTATTTGTCATCTTTCTATATTCTTTCCAGGAACTAAAAGGAAAAAATGTCGAAGGTGTTCTTGTGCTCAAGCATCCATGGCCTTCTATCGCTCGCACTATCTATCAAGACCACAAGCGATATCGTGAGACCTATATGCAACCTTATCCTGGCTACTTCTATACAGGTGATGGTGCTGCTCGTGATGAAGATGGGTATATTTGGATTAAAGGTCGTGTGGATGGTGGGTTGGGTTCCTCTGCTGGTTATTGCCGCATTTACCTGAGCACACTAAAGATGTCATCAACGTATCCGGTCACCGTCTGTCTACTGCTGAAATTGAGTCTGCCCTCATTCTGCATAAGGGAGTTGCAGAAACCGCCGTCATTGGCACTGCAGATGAGTTAACAGGGCAGGCTGTGTATGCTTTTGCAACCTTGAAGCCGTAAGTGAGATACCCTTCTATCTAGAGCCTGTATCGTAATGCACTTCTTCAGTGACTTCAAGTACAATCCAGAGGATGAAATAAGCCTCCTCAAGGAACTCGTTCTCCAAGTCCGCAAAGTAATTGGTCCCTTTGCCGCTCCAAAGAAGGTTTTCATTGTTGCTGATCTACCTAAGACCCGGTCCGGGAAGGTCTGTCCTTTTATTGAATGCAGGCGCGAGACTCATTTTAGAACAGATCATGCGCCGCATTCTGCGTAAAATTGTCGCTGGCGAGGGTGATCAACTCGGTGATCTGAGTACCCTTGCAGAACCTGCTGTTGTCGACATTATCAAGAAAAAGGTTGCAGAACAGAACTGAATGTGTAGCTGTGCGTTTTGATTATTGTATTTTCAAATGGGGCAAGCAGCAAGGAGGAAACTGTTTTTTTGTGTGACGCTACGTACTATGTCAACAATGAAATTTTAAAAATTTACTGTCGCCACACTGAGGTTGTGAAGCGATCTTGTTTGGCCCAATCTCCAGGTGAAGGAATGCTTGATATAACAGTCTGGCCGGATGGATTACACCGTCAATCACACCAGAGGGATCGACAGAGACAGATTTTTAATTCTGCAAGCCCAGGATAACTGGGACGACATCTTGAGGCTGAAGAATTCACCGTCACAAACGGAGAATGATTTGAGTATGATTCGGTATTGGTTTCCTAAGGCCTCTTATAGACCAAAGACGGAATCGCTAAGAAATAAGAAAATTTATCCACCTATAAACAGAATCGAGAGATGCAAGATAGTAGTAGGACTGCTTTCTCTGTTCGTGACATCTGGTCGGAGTCAATAAACGCCGATATTCAAGAACTAATAGAGTTTTCGTAGTAATATACATATTTGTGTGAGCTTGAGCGCTCACAGCAGTAGGCATGGGGCCCTTGCCGAAATAGGTTCAGGAGCAATCATGAGGTAAGATCGATCATTTGCCAGGCACAATCATAATGCCCAGCCTTTCACACGCCCAACTTGTTCTCCTGCGGAATACGTTTTTTTAACGTTTTCAACACGGCGCCCATTAAGATTGGTTTGCATGGTCCTTGGCAGTCCTTGCTCGGAATACACATTCATTCTCCTAGCCTTTTAAGTATTCCCTATCCGGAGAATATACGTAGGTGTTTGCGTTCGTCCTTCCCGAAGTGCCCGTCACCAAGGCCGAGATGAGCGAAGAGGGTCTGCCGGCAATATATAAATCAGCCCTGAATGTGACATGAGCTTTCTGGGCATTCGACGTATACCATGGTCAGGCTTCCTCCAGGCGTCCGCAACTTCTGCTCCGTTTTGCTCCTCATATCATCCCTAACGAATTTCGTCTTCGCACAACTATCACAGGACGCATGTGCGGGTCGTATAGCTGTCGATTATTCCGGCTTGTATGATGGCATTCAGGGAAACCCGTCGAACAACACAATGAAGTGGTGTCCGTGGTGGGCGGCTGTTTGTGGCTACATCTACAGGAATTGCAGACCTGCTGTTTCCTGTGAATTCACCAACTATGATCCGAAGATCACCACACGATACGACCCAAGCTTAACTTCCAGCTCATATTATTTCCAAAATTGCGCATCATGCAATGTTCGAGGTTAGTGTGTTTTTCTGGCAACCGCGATATCTCATTTTGGACACACAGCTTCTCTCAATCCATCCAATCTTCCTTCTGGTGTTAAGGTCCCGACGCAGAACCCCACCCCTGGCCCAAGTGATATGCTCGCTCCCGGCGAGCCTCCTAAGGATATGAACACCGAGATGCCCTGGGTCTCTCGTGCATCAAGCAGTGTCACGATTACGTTTATAGTGGGAGGTTTCATTGGGTCCTTAATTGCCGCCAGGGCGAGCAGGGAGACATCTGCGTCTCAAAATGCCGCCTACGCCGCGGGCGCAGCTGTAGCCGCAATACCCATACTCACAGCGGAAGTTGCTACCAATTTCAAGGAGGCTATTCTGAATAGCGAGCCCTTCATCGATGCAGTCACTCTCCTCATGCAGTTCCAATACATATCATTAACCGGCCTCCTATCACTTGCTTACCCCGCCGTCTATCGATTCTTCAGCTTCAACTTTGCGTGGGCAAACTTGATCATTCCATCAGCCCAATTGAAAGCCGCCGCGGAGCGCTTAGCCTCTCGTACCAAGTGCTTGCGCAATATCGGCTCTCTCACGCCTGGAAGCAGTGGTTATTCTGCAATAAACGGAATGGACGCCGCAACACTTCGGTTTGGTGTCGATCGTGCGACTTTGGGAGGAGTCGTCTATATCAGTGCCATCATTGGGCTCGGTGTGGCACTGGCCGTCTTCCTCCTCGCCTCGTTGACCTTCCGTATTTTGAGTGTATTTGTGAAATCCAAAAAAATAGAAGATCAAATCGAAAGGTGGCCTGCGCAAGCCTCTAATATTGGCCTCCGCGTGGTATGTCACTTGTATGACCCTTAATTTTACGGTTGCTGACCTTTTTCCCAAGATCAACTGGGCTCTTGCCGCAGTTGCAACATTCGCATTCTATCAGTTCGTCGAGCCGTGCTCTAGTCGGGATCTGATCGCATTCGGCGCCATCGAATTCATCGCTATCATGTTCGTCCTCCTCGTTGTTACGACCCTTATCGTCAGAACTGCCAACAAGGAAGGTCCCGAAGCTTTGTACCCGCCGTCTAAAGGAGAAGAATCAAAGTATTCTCGGAAATGGGGGAGTTTGTATTCAAAGCTGAAACCATCATTATACTGGTTTTTCATTCTCGACTACATTTTTGTATTATTGCGGAGCATCATAATTGGGGCTGGACAGGTAATCCCTTAGTCATCCCAGGGTTAACTCTGATATTCAACATTTCACAGCGCTCTGGAGTTTCTCAAGTCGGTGCTTTGATCGCTTTGGAGATGGTCATCTTAATCGGTAGGAAAACAAACTCAATTCTGGGTCATAAAATCAATGCAGATGACGCGATCTCTTACTAGTATTGTCGGTCAAACGACCCTACAAGACCTTTGCTAGCAACGCTTTCCAAATCTTGTCAGCCATAAGGCGCGTGTTCGCCTCGGCCGGTCTTATCGTCTTTTGGGAAGGGTTCCATATTCTGGTAAAGCCTCCATCGGCAATTTACAGATTTATCCTTAATGCTCACTTTTCGACAGATGGAAACAAAACGAATTGTAGGAATGGTAGTCATGATTGTCGAATCAATTTATTCGGCTGCGCTTTTTGTATTTTTGATATTTAATTTTGGTGAGCATCCAGCGCCTTCGATACTGTATCTACTTCCTTGCTCACATCGTTTTCTAGGTGCAGCTATCGTGAAATGGTTCACTCGACGAAAGGAACGGAAACAAGTTCCCACTGTGAAGCAAATGTACGTGTCTGATTGCAAATGCTTTCAAGGCTTAACCCTTTTTGTCATTACCTCTTCCTCCACCAGACACCATACCGACTCGGATTTCGGTCCACACGAGAAATAGGGAATTCATTATCAACCTGATGTTTTATATGGAGCTACCACAGAGGAAAATACCATCTCCAGCAGAGACCTTTATGTTATACCCGTACCTCCGATAAATTCGTTGACTTCTTGCAAACTACACAAAGTTGGATGAATATCGATGCTGAAAAATAGATTTCCGGTTGTGTGATAGCACTTGAGCATAGAAGGTCTCTCATCAAGGCTGACAGGGACAAAGTTAGCGACTGGCTAACGGATCTAGGGTGGAGAAAAGCAAGCCTGGAGGAATCGATTGTCTTGAGCTGGATGCTGGCATCAACAGCTTCTGTCAACGTTCCCGAAAATAATCGGTCTCATTTTGACGCCAACGAGTCCTGGGATATTTTGGGGCAAGTCGCACCTCGGCCATGTCCCTCCATTGTGAGGCGTCTTGGTTCTCTGGAATTAGGCTGCCGGACCAGATTCTCAAAGTAGATGCGCGCGGCTACGGCCTTTTCCAGGCAAGAGATGTGATTACTCTCGCACATTGAAGAACGATGGGCTCGGGTCGTGGTATAAAATTCAGATCTTGATCCTATTCTCTTCCAGACCCCTCGCCCCGTCCGTCGAAGGACGCTCCAGGAGACCGTCAATCGAAAGAGAGCGAGAGGGACCAGAATGCGTAGTACCCTAAGAATTGTCAATTCCCCATTAGGTAAGTTCGGTATCGCTCGGAGTCATCCTTCCTTCCATCATATTTGCGTGAATTCCCGGTCCCCTATGCCCTTAAAGTGCTGGTACACATTCTGAAGAGTGCCCCCATCTTGGTTCTTTTCCTGCCCATCCTGGGTTCCAACTTACAGACCGATATAAAATCTTGAGAAGCTTGGACGAGGGCGGTTCTCCACTTCTTGGCTGGTTTTTGATTCTCAGTGAGTCAGGTACTGCTATCATCAGTCGCCTCTGACTGCATGCCAGAGCACCCACTGGGAAGACACCCTATTACGCCATCGGTCCTAACGGCTCATGCGACCAAGGAACATCAGGAAGGCCGTCTACTCGAATTAAAGGTCCTGGAGAAGATCAAGGAGCTGCGCGGTCGCACCACCACCAACCTCCCTTATCTCTCCGACTACTTTGAGACCAAGGGACCGCATGGGCAACATCTCTGCCTGGTGCTGCCAGCGCTAAGCATTGATATTTCTCGTTTCATGAATTCTGCGCCATTGCATACGCACGGTCTTTACACGAAATTTAACGGATGTACACGGAACGTTTAAGCGGTGGTTATAATCAGTATCTCTAATATCATCGAATTCTGGGCAGCATCTGCTGCTGCTTCTGTCTAGTAACCGACATGGTTGTGACGTTTCGACCATTTGGATATCACATAAGACATTCGGTTTTTTCACGAGTAGACAGGACGAATGGACGTTGAACGTTGAACGTTGGATATGCATCTGAGGTGAAGCGAATCCGCCAAAACCGGGACCACCTCGACTCATCTGATAGCCTTTGGGAGTCAGTTATGTATTATTCCCTCTTGGTGTCCCAAATTTATTACTTATCACTTACAGAGAGAAGTGCTTTTGGGGTTTGATGGGGTCTAGTTCTGTACCCCAGATCCACCATACAAAAAGTAACAACGTCAGTCAGTTCTCAACCAGTTCACTGATTCACTGATTCATTGATTCATAGCATGAACCGTTTGTATTGTACTTGAAACCTCCCATCAAACAGTGGAATATACCATGGTTCTTCATAGAGTTGTGCGTTCGGAGATGCATTCAAGCTATGGGTTCGATCTTTGTTGAATGTGCAAGCTATTGTGAAAGAGTTTTACCTCGTCCCGTTTTATTATAACATACTCAGGTCCATCTCGAGGCCAGGCGTTCGCTATGGGACATTGTTTGGGTGGAAAATGCCAAGCCGTATAGGTGAAATTTTAAAAATACATGGACCTCGATCTGGCCGTCTATCTTCCGGACTTGGGCTTCAACTTATTTCCGATCTAAACCCCTCCTCGAATCTATAGTTGCATCTCATGATATATAGACCTCCAGACCGTCGAATCCATGATAGCAGGGTACACGATCTCACAAGGCACTAGCCACAGAGGACAGTTCCGCCAGTGACAATGGTTTCGACAGCTTCGACTCTCCTTGCCCTGTGCTTCGTCCTTACCCTATTCCACTCTTCAGTCCATGGCGATCCCTCAGCTGCCCACCATTTTCACGGTCGCAATTCCTGTAAGCAAGTTCTGCAACGCAAAGAGTGGTATGGCATCACCTGCTTCGTTCCGTTAGTTCCAAAATTGACCTTACTAATTCAGGAGGGCGATGAATGATGGGGAGAAGAAATGTTATATCAACGCAGTAAAATGCTTGCAATCGGATCCTGCACATAACACTTCCAGACCGGCATCGTGGACGCGGTTTGACGAATTCCACGCTACCCATATCGGGCTGGCTGTGTCTGTTCATTATGTGGTAAGACGGTCGTGCTTCAACTTCACTGCTGAACTGTATCCGATATATATAAGGGGCAATTCCTTCCCTGGCATAGGCACTTCTTGAAGTCGTATGAGAATGCACTTCGAAATGAATGCGGCTATAAAGGCGCACAGCCGTATGTTTTCCTTCTCGAGGATGATGCGAACATATTAGGTACTAATTCCGGACAGCTACTGGGATTGGACAAAAGATGCAGATGCTCCGAATTTGTAAGAGTTATTCTTGATGGTCAATGCTATGGCTTATGCTTCAGAATTTCCAAATCCCCAATCTGGAATCCCGTCACTGGTTTTGGTGGAGATGGTGTCCCCGGAACTTATACCGTCCCTACCGATCCAGATCCAACGAACTCATCGAAAATATTTCCTCAATTCTACCATGGATGCATAAAAGATGGGCCTTTTGCTGATTATACTCTTAAATCAGGGCCTGGTCTCCTCGTCACAGAACACTGCTTGACTCGAGGTATCAATGATGCTTCGGGCGTTTACATCAACTCCTCAGCCGTTGCATATACCTTGAGTTTGCCAACGTTTGAGCAGTTCAGAGTCGCGCTCGAGGGTATGCGTGACTCTCTTCTCATCGTCGGACCACATGGTGGCGGCCATCTTGCTGTTGGCGGAGAGATGACCAACTACTTCTCTAGCCCTGCAGGTAAGTAAATTAAACAGTCCACAGTCCCGATTCATCTATTCATTTAAGTTCTCACGCAGATCCTCTCTTCTACCTGCATCATACCAACCTTGACCGCATCTGGTGGCGTTGGCAAGAAGCATGCCCTGAACGTCTCTACGAAATTTCTGGGCCAGAGTCGATCACGCCTCCGTATGGCAATGTAACCCTCAATTATCCACTACAAATGAGCAGTGTTGGGCCCACTATCCCTCTTCGTGGCGTTATGGATATCCGGAAGGAACCTTCCTGCTACACCTATGTTTAATTATGTGTTTCTCTTTTCAACAACGACCTACACGTGATTTGGTTATCATAGTCACAACACTTTGGCTTGGTAATGCGCATCTGCTTTCTTGGTCAGGGTCGGTTTATTTTCTTTCTTCTCTTCAACGACGAATTGCTAACTGTGCCCAACTCAAATACAAGTCGGAATTATGTAGCGTCAATGCCGATGCGGTAACACTGACAGAAGCTGTCGAAGTGTGCGTGTGAGGTTTGTGTAATTTGATGGCAATATGAAGAATATGAACATCACCGCTCTCTAACTGCGCTACCATCTCAGATTTCAACTGTTCACCGACTCATTCTGCCCTATTTGCGTTGATGTCTAGAATTGGTCAAACCTCGACCCACAACATATTCTCATGTCATTCAAGGTATCGATCTAAACCCCCTTCACAAATCTACAGCTACACCTCAAGATATATATACCCCTCCATAATGTTTTTCCTCACTTTTTCACCCGGGTAGTCCATCCTTCCTGAAGCAATTAGAGCAGAGAGGCAACTGGGTACACTTGAAGCGCAAATGGTTTCGACGTCGAAGACTTCGGCCCTCCTTGCTTTGTGCTTCGTTCTTAACCTATTCTGCACTTCGGTCCTTGCTGACCCCTCAGATACTCTCCATCACCATGGCACATGCAAGGATATTCTGCACCGCAAAGAGTGGTATGTGACGTTTGGTTCATTCCCTTAGCTCACTGAGCCCTCTCATTATTGTAGGAGGACTCTAAGCAATGATGAGAAGAAGAGTTATATCAACGCAGTAAAATGTTTGCAATCGCGACCTGCACACAACATTTCCGCACCTGCGTCATGGACACGATATGACGAGTTCCAGGCCACCCATATCGGGCTGGCTGTAAGGGTTCATTTTGTGGTAGGCATTCTTGTCAATTCACTGCCGACCTGTATCTGATTTATATAAGGGGCAATTCCTCCCCTGGCATAGGTACTACATGAAGTCGTATGAGAATGCACTCCGAAATGAATGCGGGTATCAAGGCGCGCAACCGTATGTTTTTCTTCTCGATTACGCGACTCGGAACATAACTGCTCATCGATCTTGGACTGTTACAGCTATTGGGATTGGTCCAAAGATACCGACCCTCCGAATGTGTAAGAGCTGTTGTCATTCACGCTTATTCCATTTATCTTATTCTTATTGCACAAGAATTCCTCAATCGCCTATCTGGGATCCCCTCACTGGGTTCGGAGGTGATGGTGTTCCTGGAACTTACACCGTCCCTACCGATCCGGATCCAACGAACTCGTCAGGGATTATTCCTCACTTTTACCACGGATGCGTGAAGGATGGACCTTTTGCTGACTACACTCTTAAATTGGGTCCTGGTCTCCTTGTCACCGAACACTGCATCGCCCGGGGTGTCGGCGCCGACTCTACTGTTAGCAGCTACCTCAACTCCACAGCGATAGCATATGTCTTGAGTTTCCCGACTTTTGAACAATTCAGACTCAAACTTGAGGGAACGCGAGTTCCTTTTTTCCTTGGACCACACGGCGGCGGTCATGGTGCTATTGGCGGAGAGATGAGTAATTACTTCTCTAGTCCTGGAGGTAAGTATTTGAATACCAGGAAAAGTCTTCAATCACCCATCTGTTTTTATGCAGATCCTCTCTTTTATATGCATCACACTAGCATTGACCGGATTTGGTGGCGATGGCAAGAAGAATGCCCTGAACGTCTCTACGAAATTTCTGGTGTGAACTCGACCAGCCCTCCGTATGGAAATGTGACCCTCAATTATCCACTGCAAATGGGCAACGTCGGGCCCACTATCCTTATTCGTGATATTATGGATACCCGAAAGGAACCTTCCTGCTATATTTATGTTTAATTATGTCACTGAATTAGGACTTGATTATTCTCTTCCTTCGTCACTACTCACCAATGCAGCCCCTCTTTTATCTGCTCGGTGTTGTGTATCTATTTTCTCGATCATTCTGTTGTTCATGGATACTTATATAAAAGTCGATGCCAATAGTACTGGTCTCCTCTATCCCGAAGAACTGAGACAGAGTACAGTGTGTCGTTCATGTATGCTGGTGCACAAAGTTGCACTCGCCAAGAACCTATGTTTCATTTATTATTTTAAGACTAGATACTAGTTTTATTCCCTCTTCGCTACTGCAAGTAGAAAGGTTATCGACTACAGTCCACTTCCACAATAAATTTTCAAAACATGCAATGTATCCGAGTCAATCAACCTTTAACTCGTCTGACCTCCCATCTTACTTTACCTTTCCCACTCGGAGTTCCACCATCGTCGGTCTGCAACACATCGTTGTCTCTCACCAGCTGGATAACCTTAACGCTTCCTTTGTCCCACTGATCGACCCATATCAACTTTCCACATTTCCATGCAAGGACACCAGCAATCTCGTCATTCTTACGCATTCGGCTTCGTTCCATCATCGACATTTACGTTGTGTGCGACTGCCCACCATGTTAAGGTTGATAATTCAGGCAGGGTTGAAAAGAGGCCGATCCACTCAATGACGTTACTCGCTGGCGGTCCTGGATTGCTGCTAGGGCCTCCCTTTTCTGTGTGGCCACTCCTCCGAGCCGTGGCCCGGGCACCCAACCTCTTTCTCAAGTTAGGGATCAGCTTGCGAATTTCCTCCATGTCGTGCCATCTAGAAAGTTCAATCGTCCGAATTTCATTGGCATTTTTGGGGTTTGAAAGGAAGATGGCATCCGGAATGGAGCGAGTTGAGCAGTGTTATTGCCTGTGGATGTCCAGACAATTTGAAGCCTTTGATAGCCGCCAAAGGCCGAGAGGTAGGGCTCGTACATTCGAGAAGTGCATTAACGTTCTTTGGAGGCCTTTTCTTCACGCAAAGGAGGCAGACAACCCTGAGGAAGGCAACTTGGCGTCGAGAAATATCCATTGTGAGTAATGATATCGAGATGAAGAACTTCGATCACCGGATGTTCAAAGAGAAGAGTCACAAGTGCAGTGGGACATGAACAACGGAGGTTTGTAAGAGTTAGAGACGTCAAGGTATAAGGATACGTGAAGAAGTCGTCGGTAAGGTGTCCGATGAATTGTGCCTTGTCTAGCCGTTGTATTTCCGGAATTTCGAGGGGAAACGTATGTGATTTCGAGGCGCTAAGTATATTGAAGAGATGAGATAATAGGCCTAGGTGGGACATGCCAGTGATTGAACTTGAACCAGACCCTGAGGTTGCTGCACTGATGCAAAATTTCGAGGTACGATTTAGCTCAGGTTGCTTGGCCGCTCCGTAAGTACGCGACGTGCACCTAAACGTGACGTTCGTCATTTCCAAGAGCTGGAGATGTTGTTAGAAAAAATATAGTGCAAGATCGATTATAACACAGCACCATAACCCCAGAAGGCATCTGTGCCATGAGTTTGCTAAGAAAGCGATGTTCAACCAATGGTCAACATGACTTTCCTCGTCAGAGTCACCCTCACTGGAATCAGTCGGATGACTGCCTTCCTCGCCGCCCTGACAAAGAAATTCACTGTAGCGTTACCGACATTAATTGCGACAAAGAGGTGAAGACATGGAACATGGCATCAAGGATAATCCAACTCAATCATCTCCCATTAGCCCTCGATTCAGGAAAGAATGGAATTAAGTAGACGCTCTTGATTGTGGCCTCACCAAAGTAATGTCACGGTGTTAGACTTGCCCACACTCATTGTCTCGCTACTCTGATTGATCACATCTTCACGGTGTCTTTGCCGCGGCAGACTCATCTTAACTACCAATGACAAAACGCCAAACCGAAAGCGACGATCCATCGTCGACACATAAGAGACAAAGGAAGAGTCCAGATACAGTCTTATCTGAGAAGATCTGCGAAGAAGCCCAGCACGTACTCAACTTGATTCCGAAGATCCAAAGCTACATCAATATGAACCATTCTCAAAACGCTGAACGACATCTGCAAACAGTGCGGTGTTGGGAAATAGCATGCACCTATGGAACAATGACAATCGTCAATTGGACAAAGGAAGAGCTCTCCATGCTCGACATGCGTCTACCAGTCGATAGTGAGTGTGCCTTTCAATCATCAGAACATCGATTCATCAACTACTGTATATGTAGCCATTGAGTTTCGATCCTACAATGCCAGGTACGATGCATTCAGCACCCTTCAAAAGGGAAAACTATTCGCGCTTCCTGGTCCCTCCGAGTTTGGCAAAAATTGGAGTCCATACCAATCCACCTTCAAAGATCGCATCTTATGTTTGCGGCCCTCCAGCTCTTTTGGTTTACCGCTGTGCACGCTTCACGACGTCTTTCGCCAATATTGCGTCACTGTCGAGAAACCTCCTCCTCACGCGTCAGAGGCCGTCAATCTGGCTACACGATCAGCGATACATCTATGCTCATCGATGGGGGACTCCTTTTCTTCCGAGGACAACGACAGCGAGAGCAGTGTTACGCCCCAGCTGCGGGATTACAAAGAAAACGCACTGGCAAGAGTACTCAAGTTCGACGAATGTATTCATGGCGCTTTGGACCAGTTTGAAAAGTCCGTCCCCTTGAAGGCGAAGAGTGAACGACATTCCGGGATAGTCGAAGGTGCATTGTCGGTGGCGAAAGTCATCGTATCGATGCGTGAGTTCAAAGGAGAGGTCGGTGGAAGTGGCGATCCATATATGCAAATCGCCCGCGGCTATGATCTTGCGGTGAAAGTCCTGCGAGAAAGCCCAGACACAGCGGCCCAGAACTTTTTAACACATGGCGCACCGATGTTTCTGCTCTGTGTCTATGGTGAGCCCATTACGGAATGACTTCTGCAGTGATCCTTAGCCATTTCCATTGCAGGACCTAACATCATGGTCGCAGGCGGCTTTCTTGATGGCGATAAGGTCACCATAGAACCACTTGGAGACATTTGTCTCATGTTAGAGGATTGCACCGATCGGCGAGTCGAAAAGCTGACACGGATGCTATATGCGTTAGCCGCGGGTATCAAAGAGTTAAAAGGGTACGTCGTTAACTGATCATTTGGCCTCATTTCTAATTCCACGCCTAGGCTAGTGACTCAGAGTTTTCCTATCATATTTCCGCCCTCCACTCCTCGGGTCTACAGGTCTTGCACGCTTTACAAAGAATCGGTATCTGGACAACTCGCCTTTAGGTCCAAATTCGAAACTAGGAATCCCAAACGGATGTTATTCACCGCTTCTTTATCGAAACCCTCATCGCTGTCCATCCAAGTGTTTGTCAAGCTCGTAAACAGACGATATGGGGAGGAAGTTCACGAGATGTTAGCTGATCACGACCTAGCACCAGTTCTCTATGGCTTCTCAGATCTTGAAGGTGCTCCGAAGGCGTATGTCATGGAATATCTCGACCCCTCGTCGTGGATGACGCTGTCCGCTTATCTGGCACTTCCCGATAGTTCCACACATGCAAAGTCTATCTGGCTCTCGATAATCAAAGTCCTTGAGGTGCTTCAGAAGAATCATAAAGTACATGGTGATCTACGGGCCCCCAACATCTTGGTTAATGTCTCCGTGACTGGTGAGTTGATTCTTGTCGAAGACGACTCAGGGATCAGTAGAGCGAAAATCAAGGTGGTTGATTTTGACTGGGCAGGTGATGCGGGCAAAGTTTGTTATCCTCTGTCACGGAACCAGGATATTGTAGGGCTGACTTGGCCAGGCGAGCCTGGGGGCTTCATAAGGAATGGCCATGATCGTAATTTGGTGGATTCTTGGTGGCAGAAGATTTTCAGACCGTGATGCATAATGATTAGCAGGGACTATGGAACCATTTCTTTATCCTTTTTCCGAATTGACCTTCTACTCGGAAAAATGGGTGTAGGACATTAATGCAAAAGTTTGACCGCTCTCTGCTCAAACTCAGGTGACCCAATGAAACACAAGTGGCTAATGTTGGAAATTTATATTGCACCGGCTGCACCAGCTGGATAAGTGGTGAATCCCATGGCATCGGAAACTGATGTGGCATGATTCCGATTTCATGGTCTGCTGTGCCGGTTTTTCTCCCGTATATGCCACCAATCTATTTGGAACTCGCACCCATATTCTCTCGAATCCACACTCAGATATTATGAAAGTTTTGACTGTGTTCAAGGACCAACTCTGCCGACCTGACCCTTGATTCGACGAGTATACTGTCTTCACCCACGTTCACGGTCAACAGGGGGTGCCGTGGTAGAAGCGGTCTACCACAAATCGATCGACATTCCTGAGCGCTTCGATGTAGCCAGAAAAAAATACCGCATAAGGCAGTCGAGAAGCCCTATCACCAGTGTTCCCACTCTGAAGGGGATGTTAGAGATCGTGTTTGACGTCCTGGAAGGTAATTTAATCTCACTTACAATGTCTAGCGCTCACATATTTGCAG
>Ga0307509_10004674_pt1 | contig 19570 bp, 24 predicted proteins | sample 10_EM_MG_FD_202245 | JGI IMG/M metagenome (GOLD analysis project Ga0307509, IMG submission 202245) | Populus trichocarpa ectomycorrhiza microbial communities from riparian zone in the Pacific Northwest, United States - 10_EM | ecosystem: Host-associated > Plants > Roots > Unclassified | place...
TTTTAATTCTTTAATTTTTTTTAGTTGATGTTAAGGTAGTTGAATATATGGGGGGTTGTCATCACCGGGCAAATTATGTGTTCGCGATCGTTGTCGCGATCGGTTAATTTTGTCCCCGTACAATACAAGGGTTCATCAGAGACTCCACACCGGCGGAGAGCACGAAGACCGGAATTATGGAGAACCTTTGATCTTTGAGCGACGTTTTCTCTTCATCTTCCGCTTTCCGAGCCGGTTTCGATTCTACGAAAATCCCTTGCCAATACTCGAGAAAGAACGCCATTACTGGAAGTGATCCGACAGCATCAAGGAAAAAAGAATACTAGTGAAAAATCTACCATCTAAAAGTCCCATTCTTCGCCCCGCCGGTGGCAAATCAGCTCTCATTTACTCCCGCAAAAAATAAGTTATGCTGCACTTCCCGGTTGAGGCTGGCAATGCAGACCCCAGGCCAAACATCCTCTCTTTCATCCCACAAGACTAGATATCACCACCCACGTTAGCTCCATGCTTCCCAAGCTTCAAATCTAGTTGCCCTATCTTCTCCCCTCCCCCTTCCTCTTTGCAATCGCCCGTGTCACTATTAGCATGATTTTTTGTTGAAATGATTGAGGTTGGTTGTTGGGGAATTTTTGGTGGGGGGTATCGCCCGACCGGGGAGTGCACCATAACTCATTTTGCGCGGGAGTACTCATGTGGGAAGAACAGCGAGTAGGGTACAGTACTCGTATCATACTGTGGGACGGTAGTGAGATGATACACTTTAACCTGTAAAATTGCTGCGAGCCTCCTTGGTTTTATCTGTCTTGCTTAGCATAGCTAATAAGTTATGTGACGACCGCTATCTAGGAGTGCTACGCTCACCACCGGGGGCATGGAGAAATTTGTTTTTTGGGGGGGAGATGGGGTGGGGTAGCGGACAGGGATAATTGGAAGCAATTTTTTGTAACCCTAACCTCAAGAAACCTATTTTTGCTCACAAAGTAAATTACCCCTGTTCGCAACCCTCCCAGTTTTGCCATGCCCCAGGACTGTATTGGTATTGTATCTTTGCGCAAAACCACCACCGCCTGTATCGCACGACAGGCAGGCAGCACAAGAGCATTCACGCAGCTCTCGGCTATTGGTTTGGTTCCTGACGCTTTGGCAAAGAAATGATCTGCAACTAAGCGATCTGCAGGAACATGCGGGACGGGACTCGGGCCGCCAGAGTTGAGCCGCATTTTTTTCTTCCACGTGGGCTCGCATGCACACTAAGGAAAAGGCAACTCACTCCTAACGACCAGGGTTGTGCTTGCAGAGCCTCAACTTCTCGGCTACCGTGATGCGGGGTGTCAAACCACTTGTAACGCGAACGCTTGTATCATAAAGTAAAATGACTAGCACTCTACCGTACGGGTGAGGGTATTCAAAGTTAATAACCGTGACTTTACGCTGACAGATTTCAACGATAACCGAAGGGATAAATTGACTAATAGAATCAATGTATGGAAACACGGCAGCAGATACTCGCCCTTACCCTATTTGCCATGAAGGACGCCCTCTACCAAACTTTGGAGAGATTTATCTCACTTTCTCACCAAAAATCGGCAGACGGCGTTTTTCTTGGCGAACACGTGCGAGCATATTTTTCCCTAGTTATTATGGAAGCGGAAGGGAGTAGGAAAATGGGTATGTGTGGTGAGCGATGGTGTGGAGGAAATTATTTTTCATAATTTTAAATATTCCAGTATTTACTGTTCCATGTCTGCTGGCTTTAGAGGTGATCAGAGGGGGGGGTCAGGACAATTTGTAGAGATTTCCAAGTCGGGGGTGGAGAGGTATCTTGGTTCCCAAGATCCGGGAGTCTGACCCTAAAGATCCAGGACGGAGGCAGCTGTCGCATCACATAAAAAAGATTTCTCACCTCAAGTCCTAACAAGCGCATCAGGGGCCTCCTTGGGATAATTAAGTTCTCCGATAAAATGCAATATATATTATCACTACCTCGATTGAATTTATCCTAGAGGCTGTCATATCTGTGGATGATATCTTGATCATAATTCTATCTTTGTACCTATGCGAGGATGCGCACCCTTATATATATGAATCAGAAAAGATACAAATTTAGTGATGTGGAGGCTAGAGCAAGTATCTTGTCTAATATTAATCCACCAGGGGGTGGTGGGAGGGTCATTAAGGGAATTGCGCAAAGGGACAAGAGTAGTATCATGGTCACGTGTGTTGGAAACAATACTGCTCGCCATATTGTCACCATAGTTCCTTTGTCGTTCGGATAGCTTCATGGGAACGTGCCTTGTTTCTGGCTTCGGCAATACGCTGAGGATTCGGGCATATGGCTTAGGCTTTGGGTGTGTGTTTGTGAAAAGCATTTCGAATGCAGGAATGCACGAGAGTTTTGGAACCGTGCATCCGGCGGGACAATAACAAGAGCACTATATGGCCCGCGTGAGAGAGCTGGAAGTCCGATGCCGGTGGGAGAGCTTGTTTCCCTTTAGTTAGCCCTGGGAGTAATGATAGGGGAAGGAGCGACTCACGTGGAGTAGCATGAGCATGCCTGTGGCTCATGGGGGGATAGGATGTTATTGTTGATATGTACTCCTGTCTTCGGTGATTAGTTAGTTGATCATAGTGTAGCTGTCGTTGAGTGTGAGAGTGTGGTTGTCGCTAGTGAGAAGATTTTCCCCGCACCTGAGCGCGATTGTTTTGGTTGTGAGTTGCTAGGCGTTTCGTTTCGTTTCATCGCTCGGCACTCGCAGTGTATTGTTTCGTCGTTGTTGGAATTGGACCTTCGGATATGCACTTTTCATATCCACAGTACGACACAGCTGGTCATTCACTCTTAGTGTCGGTTTACGGTTCTCCGTATTCCACCTGTTCGACTTCACCCTTTGCTCATATCACCTCCTGGTCCGTTGAGCAGATATGGAATCATGTCTTCATTTGTTTCTTTCTTTTTCTTCTATATTGTTCGCTTTGTTTCCTTCTCCGCTGCCAATGTATGGTGTTGCCTCACTGCATAAATAGTGGGTCTGCCCGACCATCTTAGATAGAATGAAGTTCATGCGCATCTCTTATTCTCATATGCTTCCGGTATACTTCTCAGCCTTTGAACAGATTTTCAACAGTCGTTGACTTTGAAGTTTAAAATGCCGCATCACATGTAGAAGATTTCTCGCCTTAGGTCCTAACTAGCGCACCAGAGACCCCCTTGCAATAATTAGGTTCTCCGACAAAATAAAATATATATTATCACCAATAACCCTCTCTTCACTTTACCCTGGAAGCTCTCAAGCCCGTGGATGATATCTTGATCTTAATTCTATCTTCACGCTTATGCTGAAATATGCATACTTATATACATAAATCGGAAAAGATACACATTTAGTGATGAGGAGGAGAAATAAAGAAATTTGTCTAATATCAATCCATCAGGGGTGGCGGAAAAGTCATTAAGGGAACTGCGCAAAGGGACTAGAGGTAGGACCATTGTTACGTGGAGGATATGCAGATGGTTGTGGTTTAACGAGTTCATGACATTGACGTATCTTAAGCGAAATATATAACACCGTAGGCTCCTTGTTTTATTGTCATAATATTATTTTTTTCTTTTATTATCATTCCGTGTGATTCCCAGTGAAAACCTTGCAAGCAGTTCAAAGATATCTAAAGGCTACCCTTGTGGATCTGCCGGTCATCTAAGTTGGAGTCTTGAACAGCCTTGCGGCTCTGAATGACGTATCTAGTAGCTTGGGCCAAGGACCTGGCCGCTTTGATCTTGGTTGCTTGGGCAACTGTGTGGTGATCCCTGTCTAGGAGGGCTACCGTAGAATTCCATAAATAAACCGCGCGGTTTATTCAAAGGTTGAGTTGTGAAGCAAGGGATTATCTACGAAGGGTTCATACTCACGTGAGCTTGATTTTGGGTGGTTGCGGCCTATTCCAAGGCGCGGCTTATTTATGGAATTCTACGGTATCATACTACGAAGGTACAGTACCTCCCCTCCTCCGAATACCCCAACCGAAACATCAGGAATTCTCCAGAACTGTGAACACGGCTCCTCCCTCACACGCTTGCTCGCTTCACATAATATTAAGAATCAGCCATTGATTAACAGCTTCTTTATTTCTCTCAACCTTTTTCTTTTACGCTTTGTTTCTTTTATTCTTTATTTATTCCTCTCTCCTTTTTCTTCCAATCATTCCTAACTTATCATACCTCCTTTCGCAGAGGAGACGACGGGAGGCCGCCACCAGCACCACCGCCCATCCCCGAGCCAGAACGACTTACGGAGAAGGCTTCTGTGGTTGTGTTTCTCCTGGTTGTTACTACGGTATGGGAGCAAGCGGATGAATTGGGACAGACGGACGTGCATGGAGGGAGGGAGGAAAACGGACAGGCGTGAGAAGTGTGGATGGAAGGATTAGGAGAATCTCATTATCTTGCTCCTGTCAACCCCTCTCCCGGGCAACCATGTTCTATCCCGCCCGCTCCACTACTAAACTCGAGTACCGGTACTACGGCGCTCACGACCGGTAGCTATCCCCCAACACTCTTTGATCGTCATTCCTTCTGTTTGCTATCGTCTTTATTCTTACTTTTATTATCATCACTCTAGTTATTTTATCCCCATCGGAAACGAGTACAGTACGATACTGTATCGGTAGTGTTAGTCTATAACTGACTGAATATTTCGCTTTCGGACCATTCCCGCGTTCGCAGAGGGAGGAGAAAAAGTCAGTACCGGTACAGCACTGCCCTCGCTCTTCACATTACCGGCAACCTGGTTGGACAGTGTTTCTCCGCCTGGGGAATGGAACAATTCTACAGTTGCGGTAACGGTAGCGGTAGTCGACAGCAGTTGGCCGCCATTCACGGGGACCCTGTCCAGGGAGGCGCCAAGGTGGTCCACCCCCGTCCAGGAGGGTGACTGGAATTACCGGTAGTATTTTCCCAAAACGGTACAAGATCGGCCCCCCAGGACTGCCGCATTACCTGAAGAGAAATAGTCGGACGCCAGCACGTTCAAATAAGATTTCTTATTCTCGCCCCCTCTCGAAACTGCAATAAGACCGTTACCCCATATTATCCAATCTCGTACGGTCCAGCCAGTAGGTTTAGGCCTTTCAGGCCTCGGATTTTGACGCAATTGTAAGTTTCACCTCAGCCGCTTCTTATTTGAATAATATTATTGAATTATTTCAACGTAAAGGTTTCCACCGTTCTCCCCAGATAGTGGAGCAGTTTTACCTCATTGATTTGTACAGGCGCACCCCCATCGCCCCCCGCTGCCAATACCTTATCTTTTATTTCCGCTAATTTCCTGCAGCCAACGAGGGCCATATATCCCACATCTGACCTGTGCTCGAGTATTGGCATCCAGTAGGAGCCCAAGCGTTTGAGTCTGAATTGGCATGGGCACTCGGCTGCACTCAGATAATTTTCCATACAAATCACTAATACCCGTATTTGGGTATCAAATACCCACCCCCGCCACTCGCAATTTACACCTGATGTTTGGGCCGCTGGGGTAGAATTGGTATTGGCGTGCTGTGTGTCCTTTCTGCTCGATAATTCAGAACAATATACTGCGTTCGGGGCATTCTCAGTAACTGCCCTCTAGTCCTGTTGACATTCTAAACTAAGCCCATCCTGAGACGTACGGTCTCCGCCGGTAATCTGGTAGCGGATTTCACAAGTTTTGACTTACGCAATACTCGTACATCCCCTGATTGGCAACACAGAAACTAGAGGATCGCACACAATTACCATCAAAACTCGAATGATAATAGGACCGAGTGCTATGTCATTGGAGTTACCTCCTCAGGTAAGGTTTGGAGCTCTTTCGTTTCTTTATGTCTATCAGAGGGGCCATCCAGCTCTCCGCTGCGTTCTTCACCCTATTTCCCCCAGAGCGGGGGACTTTCGATTCCTCGAGCACATAGCACATGGCCCGACTACCGCATCATCTACAAGCAGAAAAGATTCGCCTGCCGCTCGCACTTGTACTCGTACGTTAAAACAAAGTAGGGCCCGAAGGAAAACATCCAATTCAGTCCAGGAGAGTTCCCAAATAGGCCTGGCCTCAGCCTAAACGGTTTAAAAGTTGAAGGCGTTTTCTTGCGAATTTGAGACAGAGCACAAAGAAAATTCTTGTTTCAACATACGAACTAATTAGGGCCAGGCGGGATCTTGCCAGTTCCGGTGGTACTCGAGCACCCGAGTGACAAATATGGTCGTGAGCCACGGGGGGAAGGGGGTGCGGAGAGCGGGTCACAGCAGCAGGTAAATTTACCGCGATCCTCCAATTTAAAGAGTCGAGAATCTTTCGCGCCATCGCCATTCGGTAATATAAACTCCCGTACCGGTACGAACTCGAAATACACACAAAACCCACGACGCGATATCTCAGGAGAGCCGGCGGGGGCCGAGTGTGGTTATGTTGACAACTTATTATTCGTAGGCCTCAACCACGGGTAGCTAAGGCTGAGCCTAAGGCTTACTTTCCTCTCTTATCTGGGCTCTGATGTTTGTCTCCTCCACACACAGCTCGATCCCTGGGCAGCACTAACCATTGCCACAAGTTCCAAAGATCATTCCGACTCCAATGGCAACCTCTCCAACCTCCTCCACTTCACCCGCGCCCTACCAAAAAGTGGAAATACAACGATCACGAAGCCCTTCCAGCAGGCATGCCGGGAATCCTGTCGCCGCACACGACAACGACAGCACTGAATGACCCCCTACTCATCCACACGAAGAATCCCCCGTAGAGATCCATGAGAGTAAGATCGAGGCGAAGGTTGGTACGGTGCTGCGTGAGGAAATGGGGAAGAAGTTGGAGAAAGGGCGGGTGATCGTGTTTGAGCCCAAGAATGATGGTGAGACGGCGAGGAAGGCATCGGCACTTGAGAGGTTTAGGAAGATGACGAAAAATCCGTCATGTCTGGGGTGCTTGCGTATATCGGTAAGATAATACCCTCACTCTCACCCACCTCTCTCGTCTTCCTGTTCTCGCTTCCTCCCTTGCTATCCTTCTCTCCTCGCCCCCTTTTCTATCATCCCCTAACCATCTCCTAACCCTCCTCATTTTCCTATCGTTTTAGAATCCTCTTACTTTTTTTCTTCATCAATTGTACATGAACTATGTGGTCTAATAGATTCTCGCTAGGTTCGAGTAACCGAGAGCCTATTCCGGCTGAAGGTGGCAGCATTTCATTCCGAAGCTCATCCTATCATGACACCTACCGAGCCCACACACCCACTTTCAGAAGTCAACTCCGACTACCAAAAATAGCACATCCCTCACCTATAAAACTCCGGGGAACCCCCCCCACCTCTTTGAAAAGAAAAGCCAGTCCGCCACCACCAATTACCACGCCGCCTCCCTCAACTCTCAACTCCGGTTTCCTACCCCCCCCACACAGGCCAACCACAATCACCCCCATGAAACCTGTGTTTACCCTTCCAGAACTGCGGCAGCCGAGAATATTGGAGCTGCTGCAAATAGCCGATGATGACCTATGTTTGGAACACGTTTCGATCAAGGATTTCCATAACTGGACCTTGGAAAACCCGGAACTTGAAGATAACAACAAGATCCATTATGAGTACAACTCCCTTAGCGAGCGGTTTATCATAAAATGCATGGCGACGCCCACCCACGACTCCCTCCACTATTTTTTCAATCAAACTTTCTCTTCCTTTCTCGTCGGAAAAATCGGATCACTAAAAGCGAGTCAGTTGTTTTCTGTTGGTACAGGTACTTGTATGTAATTAACAAATCCCCTTGAGAATCTGGCTAACTCTGTTCAGCGTTTATGGGTTTCAAAGGTGATTGGAGTGCTGCATCTTCAAAAATTCCAGATGCCTTCGCCATGTTGAAGGGCTCGAGGATTCCTGCGATTGTTTGTGAAGCTGGATGGACAGAGGGCTGGGAGAAACTTATGGAGGATACACGTCTGTGGCTTCTCTGTACTAAAGGACAGACTAAAATTGTTATTGTTCTGTCCTTTAATGAGACTAAATCGGGGGGTGACTCGGTCAGGGGGTCTCGGTCCGAAAATGACGCCGCCGATGGGAGCGGCGAAACCGAGGAACAAGCTGCTATTAACGGTATAGACCCATCAACATGCCAAACAGATTTGGCAGAAACTTTAGAGCAGCTCGATCAGCAAGCCAAGTTGCAAAAGCCATTAATCGGAGACCTAAAGGCCACCTTACACTTTTTTCGTGCCTCCAAGGATTATAAAGATATCGTCAAATTTTTTAATTCAACAGTTCTCCCTGTACCTCCCAGCGATTCTACTGCACCCCGGGAATTACAGATTGCCCTACACGATATCTTCGGCGATGATCTCCCCGAAGGGATGGATCCCCAGGATCCAATCACCTTCAGTTTACACGAACTCGAAGCACAGGTTACCGGGTCCCTAAAAGATACCGCCTGGAACAGAGCCATGCAACGGGCAAAAATGCTTATGGAAGAGGCGGGGGTTTGGGAGGAAAAGGAGACTTTCACGCAGTCTTAACGCCGGAGGCGCCATTGACAGATGGACCAAAAATTCCTGTGTGTACCCTATGTTTGGGGGGGGACTAAGTTATGTGTACTAGATGAAGTGGCGGTCATCACTCAATTGAAGTTTTCCATCCTTTACTACTAAATTCTCTTCGACTCTTGTTGGCATCAGATACCACCCTTGTCTGTTTATCTCCTCTCCATTCACCCCCTCTTGTTTCTCCCCTCATCTCAAAATGGTAAAACTCCAGTCTCAGTTGATGTCATCTCCTAATAACCATCACATACGTAGCGTTATCAAAAGGTCTTATCGCGGTCACGAACAAAAGAGTTGATTACCCATTGAGCCTGTACCAACATCCTAGAGGGCAAAGCGGGACACTCTAGCCCCCCTACCTTTCACTCGGATCGTCTAGAATTAATTGTTCTTTAGTAAACGCAAGGTCATGCTCGTTGCTCAGACAAAATGAGCAGAAGAAATTTACATCAAGGCCTAAAACAATTTATCGCATACCATAGAATTCGCCGCCTCTCAGAGGCTCTGTCTGGCTAACATCACAAATTTCCGCCGGGAGCTTCTGCTTCAGCCTCTTACAGGGATTTGAAATGGAATCCTTGCGGATATTAAGACCAAAGTACTTGTTAAAATGGACATGTATCCCGGCGGCTACATCCGGGGCCGTTTCAATAGAACCATATGAATCTGTTTTACTGTTTGTTGGAGAATTGATGGAGTCTACGTTTTGTCGGTTCCATCTTTGCCATTGGACGGGGCCGTCCTAGGGATCACTGCAGCAGGGCTGAACTGGGCGACAGTCTTAACATAGTCCTTGGTATTGTCTTTGTGGAGACTTGACTGATTACGCTGGCCTCTTGGAGAAGCCTCGGGGGGTCCATCGCCGGGCGCAGTCTCTCAAGCTTCATCCGCGCACACTACCATTACCTTCAATATGGCAGAAACCGCTACCACTCCCTCATTATTAAATCGCCACAATAACAAATCCAGATCTCCACCTCCCTCTCATCCACATACTCCACTACCCAGCTCCGCGCGCGGTTCCCTTGTTAGTAAAACCCTTGACGATGCTTTCCCCGCTCAATTCACTTGAACCTGTTTTCGCAGAGCTCTCTGATACCACGACTACCATAGAAGTTAATATTGCGGAATATTCAAATAATCCATCACAGTTCATCTGGGTTTAGTGAGAACTTCGCCAGTTTTCTCTACGGATTGAACATGAATGCTTTCTGCATAGGTTCTACCGAAGTTTGTCTCTTCAAATCTTTCAACCGTATTAGGTTAACGGATTGTCCCATGGGCGCTAATTCAGGAGTCATTTAAGAGAGACGAGGAACATGAAGCTGCGTTAGGTTTGTTAAACTTCCATTTGGTGGCCCAAGGTGCCTGTTCTCAGCCCCCTCAAGTTAATCATCTTTTCTATCCACAGATCATCTTTGTTTTGTCTAAAACTGTGGTCGCGGCACCTTTAGATTAGATTCCCCTCCGATAGCTCAATTTTCATCTTATCCTCTTCCACCCCTACCACAACGTCATCACGAGACCCGAACAAGAACAGGAATTGGCTTACACCTTAATGGTAGGGCCTTTGCCTTACTAATTCGCAAGTCCAGTGAGACGGTTTGAACCCTTTTGCTCCTCGTTTCTTCACATTCGAAAACGGTTGCTGATTACCCCGATATATCACAGGATTGAAACTCAAGATGTTATTCTATCCCAACATACTGCTGAACCCCTAGTTGAAGTCAGACCATTAGATGTATTGGGTGGAATGGCCCGACGTGCCCTAGCTGGCAAATACGAAGCCTATGATGCTGCCCAATCCCTTCAGCCTCAGATTCTTTGCTACAATAAAGATGCCAAAGAGATTTACTACGAGGTCGAGCCTGTTGAGGAGGAAGAGGAGAAGCCCGCAGAATCTTCGTTAGCTCCTCCGGCCTCTTTCGCACCCGCAGAAGGTGCTGCTCCTCCAGCAGGAGTTCCACTAGCTTCCTCAGGGCCGGCGGCAGTTGCAAATGAACCGGTTCAAGCTGTGGATATTGTCTGATCTCTCATTGCCCAGAAGTTGAAAAAACCGTTTTCCGAAATTCCACTCTCCAAAGCCGTCAAAGATCCAGTGAATGGAAAGAGTACATTGCAGGATGAGATTCTCGGAGGTTAATCCCCTTCCATCTCTGTATCTTATTTTTTTGGTTGTGCTAAGGAGATAGGATTTTAGATTTACAAAAGGAGTTCAGCAACACGCCCCAAAAACCAGAAGACACCTCTTGACGAACTGGGAGCTGCCATGCAGGCAGCCTTCAATGGACAGCTCAGCCAACAATCTAGCTCTATGATTGCTCGCATGATCTCTTCTAAGATGCCCGGTTGCTTTAATATTACCACAGCAAGAAAGTATCTTACCGATCGCTACGGTCTACAATCCGGCAGACAGGATAGCGCCTTGATACTGGCTATAACAATTGAGCCTGTAGCAAAGACTAGGAAGCGAGGGCGACGTAAAGGCATTTTTAGATGATGTTGTGACAAAGTACGCTGCCAGCACTAAAATATCACTCTCTGGTCCTACAGCTACAGGTGCTACCATTAGTGCTTCTAATAGAATAATGTTAGATCCTACGGCAATTGACGCCCTCACTAAGGACCAGCGAGCACTTTTCGAGCAATAATTGGAGCTGCTCGCACGATATCTTAAGATGGATCTCCAATCGGCGAAAAGGCGTTTGTGGGGTCACAAGAGACTAACAAGCTTCTCCAGGCACAGCTTGACTTCGGGGAATTCTACGCCTCCGGTATCGAACCGTCCTTCTCTCCGCTGACGGTTAGGGTATATGATTCATCGTGGAACTGGGCTCGGCAAGATGCGCTTAACATGTACTTTGACATCATCTTTGGCCGCCTCAAGCTTATCAACCGAGAACTTGTGTCACAGTACATTCGAATCATGAATCGATCAAATCCTACCCTAGTGGAGTTCATGCAATATCATATCGACAATGGCCCCACTGAGCGCGGTGAAACATATCGCCTAGCCAAGGATCTCTGTTACCAGCTTATCGCTTACTGCCAGGAGGTCCTTGGGGCAGCTCCCATCTACGAAGATGTTCAGTATCCAACCGCACCGCAGACCACCATTGATACCAAGGGTAATATGCAATATTCTGAAGTACCGAGGCCAGCCGTTCGGAAACTTGAACATTATGTCAAAGAGATGGCCACCGGAGGAAAACTCACCGAATATGGCAACTGAACTAAAGTTCAGAACGATTTGGCCAAGGTTTACAAGATTATCAGGCAACACAAGCTTTCTAAATCGTCCCAGCTACAAATCAAGACTCTATGCAAATGTCTTCCGCAGTTTGGCTATGAATGAAGCTCAGATGTTTGCAGAGAGTGCGAAAACGAACAAAAAGGTTGGAGGCAAAAAGGCCCGGTCTCCCGGAAAGGGTCGTGTCAAATGCATTCAATTCCTTCATTTGAAGAGAAAGGAAGATAACGGATGGGAATATTCCAAGAAGCTAACTGGGATTGTATTTGGATTGTTTGGAACAGGCCACCCAGGTAAGCAATATCTGAGCGCTCGGCTACGCAATTTTGCTAACATCTTTTAGTCTAGTGTTAAAGTTGCTTTTGGAAATGAAAATGTTTTGATGACTAGTGCTGGTGCCGGGTCTAATGGAGCGAAGGTTCTACAGGGCCTTGTCAGCGGCGGTGTCAGAGTCATCATTACGCCCATATTTTTCATGAATCCCAGTACACATTCACCTTGGTTATGACAATTTTATGAAGTCCGTTGGCTAAGCCAATACGCCAGATCCGTGGATCCGGTATTTGTGCGCAATCTCCCCCACAAGCATTTTGAATGCTGGCAACTTCTCCCTGGCAAATTCTACGACGCAATTTCTGACACATGCAAAGTCTCCTTACCTTGCCTCCCCTTTCCCCATCTCAACCAATCACTCACCATTAATAGAACCTAGTAGCAGAGGCAAATGTCGCCTAAGACTTCTCCATCCTCATTTCCTTCCCCGCACATGCTGACGAAGTGAGATACATCTGCCACAGAGTGGAGGAGAGGTTGCATCTGCCGGCAATGGTACTCCAACTCGGAGGAGACCTACCCGTGGGACGTCCTAGCTTCGGTATTGCTTTATATGGGGCAGGAATCAGCAGCAGATCTCCATCAAGACGCAAAAAGATGTGGAATGGAGAGAGGAAACAAACTAGCGCTTCGGCCTTTTGGCCCTCAGCCCACCCCTTCTAGAGCTCTCCTGGGCAAACCCAGACTAGATCCTGCCCTGCGCACGCTATGAAAGAAGTTGTCGCGGGGGTGGAAAACTGCCTGGAGGATCTATTCATCTTGTGCCCGGGCTCCCCCCTCCAATAAGACCCCCCAATGGCTACAGACCCCTCACGGAAGATCTACATCTCGATCAAGGCGCTCGCAATTACTTCATGAACACCATTTATGCACCTCGGCCCCCTCCCCTCTGAACCTTATTCTCGCCAGCAGACACAATTGATAGCCAAGGGCGACCTCGTGCCCCACGCAATATACTAGCCAGCCTTCCTCCTCACTCGTAAATTCCTCCTGCCACGCCACATCCTAACACGTGCACACCGGACCATGAGCCGCCTCAAAACTAGCAAGACAACCGGCGATGCCGTGAACCCCTTCTTCGCGCTATCCGAAATGGACATGGATGCCATGCACTTCTACCTCCTGCACGAAGCAGCATCAAAGGCGGCAGCGACTATGGCATGCGCACTGTATCCACTAGCTAAAAGGAGGGCTATGTGGATAGCCTGGGAAACCTAGCCGGCCACATGCGCGGGCGGATGTTCGACCTAGGAAGAGCCCTCAAGCACAGCCCAGAATTCAACCTGTCCGAAATTGTCAGAACACCCCGCGGAAGGCCCACGGAACCGCTGCCGGCTGCGAAGAACTTCTCCCCTGGTAGAGGAGAAAATGGAAGGTCTGCATCCAAACCTGGCATTAAAGGATATTATGAACGTTGTTCACAAATCATTCCCCACTCCCCATACCCCTCCAGCAGTAACTAATTTGTTCTAGAGAAGTAAGAGCTCCTAGCGCGCTGCACCGTGGCTTATCCGAGACTATTTAGAGTGGGACTTACCAGTCTACCTATCAGCCGAAGCTGTTCGCATCGCTGGGATCTTGCTGTGGGCATTGATGCCGGGGGAAATGAAGGAGTTACTCGACTGGTTGGGCGTGCACTTGGATAGGTGCAGCTTCGAGCACTCGGTTGTGGATAGGGATAGGGAGTATTGGGGGAAGAGGAGGGGGGTAATGTTTCCGCCGCCAAATGAAGGGTTCGATGAGTATATTGATGGACTATAAGGAGGGTGTGAGGCTCCGGTTCGAGTGATTGGTTGTGATACCAGGTGGGCGGGTTGGTAGATTTACGTTGGGCTGTCTGAATTTGCCATGTGCGCAAAAAATATGCCAACCTTGTATCATATCATACTATGCCTACGATACTGGTGGCCACTGCCTCACCACTACTCATCACAAAGACAACTCTCCCAGAGGGAAGAATAAATAATTTTATTACCAACCACCTCACGCACAAAATTCCTCCCTTTATCCAAAGATCCACTCAATCTAAGATATAGAAAAGGCGCCAACCCCACCAGACAAGGCCGCCGGTATCCAAACAAATGAGGTGAAAAATCTGATAAAAGCGCCCAACCCCCCAATCAACAGGTAACTCTCATATTTCTGTGCATTACGAGTGACTCCTCTTACACCGCTCACCTGATTTCCATCGCCGTCACCACAATGATCTCCTCAACCACCCTTTCACCTTCTTCTGCACTTCAGAGTATTTGGATTAGCCGGTTGTGGAATATTCCTATATTCGTGAGTAGAGGGCTGTGATTGTAACTGTTCGATCCAATTCCTGCACGACTACGGCCGCTCCCTCTACCACGTAGGGAGTCCGCACACTCGCAGGCACCACAACAATCACCGGTGAAAGGCGAGATAACGCTGCCCATGAGTTGAGGTGTGTATCGGAGCGGGTGTTCGCCTATGCAGAGTAGCAGTGGTAGGAGGTAGCTTAGCCAATAGCGAGGTTAGGAAGGATTGCTGGCCCTCACCTACTCTTTTAAGGTCATAGAGAATTGAGGGAGGGACTTCTCGTGCATATATTACCCGCACATGTGTATATTATTATAACCTTTCGTTTCTTTCACTGCTTTCCCTCCTCTTCCCTCTGGGCGCGGCTGACAAGTAGAGCGGTCACGTGCCTTATCCAGACGAGCTGCAACTAGAACTTGCACCATTCTTTTTTTTATCAGACCCATGTGCCTATGTCATTGGATTAAATTAATTCCTATTCCGCCCGCCGATATTTTGCTGGGGCTCTCACCAGATATTCGGCTCACGGAGGTATTCTTGGCAAAGACGAGCGAGTAGGTTTAGCACAATACCACAATAGGTAGTGCCCTATCTTCTTGCAGTGCGGTACAAGTAAAAGTAACCCTTACTGGCCTTCCACACATTGCCTTTGCGCAAAATCACTACTGCTTGTGGACTGGTATTGCGCGACTAGCAACATAAGAGTATTAACGCCGTCCACATCCGTTCTGTTGATCGGGTCCCTGACGCCCTGACGAAGAAATGATCGGCAACAATGCGGGAAGATGGGTTACAGGACGGGGGTTGCCTAGCGAGTGTTGAGCCGCGTTCATTTTTTTGTAGGAGCACCCGCCAAGGGAAAAGCAACTCCAAGCTCGCGACTCGGGCGGTGCGTGCAGTGCCTCGACTTCTTGGCCGGCCTTCTTCCCTCCACCCCCTCTCGGGGAAAAAACAGGTGTCGTTTCTCACCCTAATTTAGTTACCGATGTGAGGAAGAACGATGGGCCGGGCATGAATTCTGCGGTATACCAAAGCCTGACCATTATGATGCCATAGATAAAAAATTGAATGATGTGACCGACAGCGAGAGAAATGTGCGGAATAACTGCCGGGATGGGATATCAGCGTCGGAAGAGGGGCACTAGATTTTGGAGTGGTTCTCCCATACCGTATGGCGCCTTAGGAAAGCTATCGGGGGATCGGGTTATCCAGTCCTATGTTGTTTTGTTATTTTGTTATGGGGAACCGGGGGTGGGGAAAAGATATCTGAGGTGCGAAAAGTACTGTGCTCATGTTGCAGAATGCTCAGTAAATCACGTGATTTGGATTCCGCAAATTACTCTACAATGGAAGTGAGTGGGATGTTGGAAGGAGGGCCTTGACCAGCCCCTATGTCCTAGTCCTTCTGAGCTAGAAGAGAAAAAAAGAGAGACCAAATTACCTATAAAAATGGTTGGAAAATGATGATCACGTGGTTTTCTCAGCACTCGGCAGTATGAGTAGAGTAGCTCTACCGTATTGAAATAGTGCATAAAATTACCAGTTCTCTCGTAATTGATACACGGCGCGGTACGATGGGATGTGGCGGTCGTTACTTGTGAGTACTATGTCTTATATACTTAGTGTATTAACGGCTCTGTTGAAGAAACTTGCCGTAAAGGTGGGTGTCAATGCGGGTGATGGGAGGATCGCTCGCAGGTAGACGACAGAGTACCGTAAGGGATCTCACGTGGAACTTAGGCATGTTGTATGGGAAAGATATGGAGTGTAACTTCCATCACTCGCGCTTTTTTCATTGGCTCTTGTTGAAACGACTGAGGTTGATTGAGGAAGAAGGTTGGGGATAAGCCAGACTCGTTGTACAAGAATGTACCAGCCACCGTTCTCACGGACTCACTCGCCGCATCACCTGCCACATTACCGGCTGAAGTAGCATCTTGCAGGAAACAATCCTGGATATGGAAGGACGCTGCAACAGCTCTCTCGGGCCCTGAAACCAAACCAAGGGTAGGGACGGGTAGATACAAGTACACAAAACACGAGCAGCACGGCCAGATCCTTCCCCGGATCACCACACTTAAATTAATATTCTGTATTTCCTCCATGTCCTTATTCCTCAGTACACTACCGTGATAATAAAAGAATGCCACTTCGATATGATCTATTGTTAAGCAACTTCCCGTATCCGAACCTTCTGCAGATCTCCCGAACGATGCTTTGCACCCCCGAAACTAACAAAGCCAAGCGCATCGGTCAAAAAGTCGGATTAATGCCGCAGGAAATAGAGGGGGCCTTTAAGCGAACGAGTGAGCGGGGTAGACGGGGTAACCTTTTTGAATCCTACCGTAGCAATTCTGAGGCTTTCATTCTTTTGTAGGCACCCCCATACTCGGGTAGGACTTTTAAAACTACAGCCGGCAATCGGACTTTCAGAATTCCCGACGTAAGTTCGAGAGCAAAAAAATGGGGACAAGGGAGCAAACTGGAAACTCTTAAATTTTGAAACTTTCTCCATAGTTAGAAGAAGAAAAAAAACAGTTACGCAGATAGCCTACCGGTACCGGCAACTTATGCCGCAGGAAATTTGTCGATACGGTATAGTAGGAGCTTCTGTTGCGGGAATCCGTCTTGTGCACGCAGCCGGCTGAAAAGGGTTCCAGCTGAGAACCGAATTGATAGGGCTTTGCCGGGAGATCAGGCTGTGTGGTGCAAGATGTCTGGGGATTGGGAGGAAATGATTGGGTGGCACCACCCTGTAACACAAACGTGACAAGGAATATGTTCACCTCCCACCCCCCTCCAAATCTATCGACAACCATAACTCAAAACCCCTCCTGTCCTTCAAAGAGAAACTGCGGCGAAAACGGATCTCCACAAAGCCGGTACGCTAGACGCAATGGATCCGATAGCGCGTCAAACCCCCATCGTTTCAATAACCAGCAACTGCGGCAATGTCAGGAACAGTCACAACAACGTGTGGAATAATAACTGGGGTATATCGGTCGCCGATGAGAGGCGTGCCGTCCTAGAATGGCTTTCTCCCCTCGAACCTCGCGAAAGGCATCAGGCCATAGGAATGGGCCGGGTGGCTGGGGTGGGCGGCTGGCTTCTGCTTACAAACGAGTTTATTCAGTGGAGCCAAACAGGTGATGGAACGGCCAAGCCTGTGCTATTTTGTTATGGGGACCCAGGTGTTGGAAAGACTTACCTTAGGTATGGGTAGCGACTACGCTTAAAGGATGTGCACGAGGCTAAATAGAAGCAACTGCAGCTCCCTTGTGATAGATAGACTGTGTGATCAGGTCGATGCAGGCAATATGGCAGTGGCATGTGTGTATTGTGACTTTTATGGTCAGAGCGAACAATCGGCGACAGGGTTACTTGGGGCAGTGCTAAAGCAGGTTGTCAGCGCGCTGGGATCGATCCCGGATGAAGTACAGAAGGCGTTTGAGAATTCGAAGGGGGGTGTTGGTGGCCGCAGACTCCTACTTCCTGATATCCTCGAAATGCTCGTCAGCTCTCTGTCGGGTTTACGGAGGGCATTTATCTGCATAGATGCATTGGATGAGTTTCCTGAGAAGCACCGACCAGAACTGTGGGGATCCTTGCAGCAGGTTGTCCGGAAGTGCCCATCTGCTCGGCTGTTCCTTACCGGGAGGCTTCACATTCGAGACGAAGTATGGAAATATTTTCCCGGAAATGCTGAGTTGCTACCTATAGGCCCCAGTGAGCATGATATTGGATCATATCTTAGCATGAGGCTGAGTAGAGATCCGGAGCTAGATGCAATGGACGAGGAATTGGAGACCGATATTAGGAGAATTATTCCGAAAGTGATCTCGGGGATGTATGTGTTCTCATTGTGTATTGAATTCCAGAGGTAAATCTGATAGCTGTCCCTAGATTTCTCCTTGCTGCTCTCAATATGGACGCAATCCTTGCAGAGGCAACCATTCACCGGAGGAGGCAAGTTTTGCATAAAATTACTGCCCGCCTTGGTCTCCTAGATGTATACGACAAGACTTTGGATCGGATAAGGCAGCAAAGTGGGAGCAAATCCAAGATTGGGATGGAAGCGCTCATGTGGGTTTCTCGCTCGGAGCGGGGCTTGGAACCAGCGGAACTGTGCCATGCGCTCGGGGTCGAATTGGGAGCGAAAGATTTCAACAACCATAATGTCCCTTCGATACGTACCATACGGGGCTGCACTTTAGGGCTTGTTGCAATTGACGAAAACGCATCAACTGTTCGTCTCCTGCATTTCACACTTCAGGAGTATCTTGGACAACATCCTACCCTATTTGTAACTGCTCATTCGATGATGGCCGAAATCTGCCTCACCTATTTGAACTGTCGGTCAGTTCGTGCATTGCCACTCAATTTGAATGACTTTCCCGGGGCAGCACCGTTTCTTGAATATGCCACCTGTTTGTGGGGAACCTATGCCGCGAGGGGAGTGACAGACCCAGTGAAATCTCTGGCATTGCGACTCCTTGACGGATATGAAAATCATGTATCTGCCTCTGTCCTCTTGAGAAATGAGATACGTAACTGGCGCAGGACAAATCAGGTTCAAGGAATTACTGGACTACACTGCATCGCATTTTGGGGGATCGCAGAAATTGCGATTGCTATGTTGGAAGCCAATGGACAGCAGGTGAATAGGTGTGATTCCACGAACCGGACACCATTGATGTGGGCTGTTGAATATAAAAATAGAGCGATGGTAGAGCTGTTTCTAGGACAGGAGGGTATCGAACCCGACAGAGTAATTGAAGGCGGTCGCACAGTACTCTCGTTTGCGGCCGAGCTGGGGAATATAGATGCAGTGAAGCTACTTCTGGAACGCGGTGATGTCAATCCAAATTCAACGAATAGGCGTGGCCGAACACCTCTGTCATTCGCTGCCGAGGGAGGACAGGGATGTGTAGTGAAACTACTTCTGGAACGAGGGGATGTTGATCCCGATTTACCGGAGGGCAATGGCCGAACACCCCTATCATTCGCTGCCGGGGGGGGGGGAGGTGCAGTGAAGCTTCTTCTAGAACGGGATGATGTTGATCCCAATTCACCAGATTGCAATGGCCGAACACCCCTATCGATCGCTGCCGGGGGGGGGAGGGAAGGTGCAGTGAAGCTTCTTCTAGA
>Ga0307509_10004675_pt1 | contig 19568 bp, 13 predicted proteins | sample 10_EM_MG_FD_202245 | JGI IMG/M metagenome (GOLD analysis project Ga0307509, IMG submission 202245) | Populus trichocarpa ectomycorrhiza microbial communities from riparian zone in the Pacific Northwest, United States - 10_EM | ecosystem: Host-associated > Plants > Roots > Unclassified | place...
CGGAAAGGGATGGGAAGGAGAGTGAATATCGGATGAGTGGGTTTTTTAAGGCATGGGCAGCCTACACCGGAATTCTGGTCCAGTTGGCTCCGCATGGCCTGCAGGGTGAGCTTGCCACAGCCCTGTCAATCTATACCATGAATCTCTAGGACTTGTTAGAGAAATACACATGGGAGGGGGTCAAAGGCTACCATTTCCAATTCCACAGAAAGAGAGTCGCAAGCGGAAGGAATATCTACCAACCAGCAGAATGGCGGCAACTCGATTGTGAGCTGGTTGCCTCAAAGTGCTTCGCTTATGCAGCCCCCCGTCAGGCATGGCTACAAAGCCAAAAGCCACCACCCTCCATCGGCCGGAGAATATTTGAGCTTCCTATTCGCGACAACCAGACGGCCCCAGGCTACTCGCCGCTAGCCTCCACCTCCTCCAATACGGTCACCTCCCTTGAGCGCCGAATAGGCTACAACACCTACACTACTGGGTCCACCCTCTCCGCTTCAACTGGCCCAGGTCCCATAGCCATTGCCAGCCAGGCATGCCGGAATTGGAACTTCCGGGAATGCCATTCTGGGCTGTGCCGATACCAACATTGTTGTATTTCCTGTGGTAGCAACCACCGAGCCGCCCAGTGCACCTCTGGGAATAGTGGGCCAGTATATCAATCCCGTAATGGCCCTCAAAGCCGTTAGGCCCTCCAGCCCCACCTCAAATAGCCCTCTACCCATACTCAAAATACGCGCACTTTCTACTCTTCCTTACATGAACCCCTAGCTTAGCATTAAACTCACTGCAATATAAGAATATTCACCCTTCATTATTCAGGACCCTTCCGAGTTAGCACAGCTAAAGCCCCACAACTCTGCACCAGAAACCACCACTCATTCAACCCGCCCAAACACATCGATCCATTACCCCCTGTTTACCAGCCATGATCTCGAAATGCCCACAGGACCACTCAAGCTATCCGGTTGGAAACGGCTTACGTTGGACTTCCCAGACCGAAGAGTGGTGGCTGCGCTTCTGGGTATATGCCAATATGGTGCGAGGATCGGACACGAAAGCTTTCGTAACACGATCACAATTCATCCCAACCTACCCACAGCCAATAATGACTCTGTACTCGTTACAGCAGATATAGCATCTGAGCTGGCAAGAGGCCGTCTCACATTATATGCGAACATGGCAAGCTTGCCTAATAACTATACAGCCTCCCCATTGGGGCTAACAGACAAGTCGGATGGGAGCAAGCGTCGAATACATCACCTCTCCTACCCCCAAGGCGATCCCAACTCTATCAACAACGGAATCCCATCCGAATACGGTGCAATCTCTTACTCTTCTATCGAGGAGGCAATAGAAGCGATCCAGCTGCTTGGCAGATCCAGTATTCTAGTCAAGCGTGACTTTGAGGCGGCCTTTCGGCATATACCCGTCTCCCCACTAGACTCGCCACTTCTTGGGTTCCATTGGAAGGGAAGATACTATGCAGAGCGCTTTCTCCCCTTTGGACTCCGGACTGCACCTTACCTCTTTAATATCTTTGCAGAGGTTTTTCACTGGATACTTGAGAACGAAATTCTCCGAAAGAACCCAAACGCGAGGATAATCCATTATCTGGACGACTTTCTAATCGTCCTACCCCATACTGGAGATCTCGAACAATGCAAGGAGGACTTTGGTAAACTCTGCAGCGAAGTCGGACTGAGTATTAAAGAGTCCAAGAACGAGGAAGGAACCGTGGCAAGCTTTGGTGGGATAGAACTCGATACAGCGGAAATGGTAATAAGACTGCCGGAAAAGAAACTCCTGAAAGCACGTCAGATAATCAAACACGCCATAGCCCAGAAATCTGTCTCGCTACTTGACCTTCAAAAGCTCACAGGCTATTTCAACTTCGTCTCCACTGTTGTTCCCCTTGGGCGCACTTTTCTCCGCCGCTTGTACAACATGGAATCATACTTCCCCCCAGGCAGCGTTCATAGCAAGCGACGATTGTCCCAGGAAGCCCAGAAAGACCTCGCCTGGTGGTCTCAGGTCCTGCAAACCCCCCCTGAGAGATCGATGCTCAAGCGCACGAGAGATGTTATCCTTGCTTGGTCGGACGCAGCAAGTACCAAGGGGCTAGGTGCTTTCTACATGAGCGGAGGAGAAACAATGCCACGGGCGGGGTCAGCTTTCGCGATCAGTTTTCCCAGTTACCTAGCGAATTCGAAGGAACATATTAACACGCAGGAAATGCGTGCGGTTGAAGAAGTACTCTTATACTGGGGCCGACACTGGCAGGGGAGAAAACTTATCATTCATGTTGATAACAGAGCGGTGGCTCATGCTGTCGCAAACCGGTCGATCCGCGGGGCACCTATGAAAGTTTTGAGAAGATGTCTGCTTCTCGCTACGGAATACGATTTAGAGGTGGAGGCAAGATGGATCTCGACGAAGGATAATGCTTTGGCGGATGCGCTCTCACGGTTCGACCATGATAGAATAGCTGACATTGCCCTGCAGTTAATGGCCCCTCCTTACAACCTCCAAGGACTTGGGTTACTCATGTACAGCAATCGGGCCTCTCGGCAAGCGCGGCCCACTACCTCTGGCGTGGGCTCGCACCCTCAACTAGACGAAACTACGATACTCCCAGGTCGCGCTTCACGACCTTTTGTGCTCTCGTGTAACAAACCAGCCTCCCATGTAGGTGTTCGTAACGGGAAACAACTATCTCACTATCATAGACTATCGAGATAGTCTACGTAGTTTACTTCGTGTATTGTTATTAACTAACATCTTGCGTTCATGATAGGTATAGTGATCGTAGGAAGTCCTATCGTGTAGGAATAGAGTACTCGCATACAAGCGAGGTATCATAGAGATAAGGGCCTTAGGTATCTCAAACATATTGCACCTATGGAAGGTCACTGTCAATGGGCTTGGCCCGTGCCCCAGTATCTGAGTGGTATATTACTTAGATGGTTGCGTGAAGAGCTCTAACTACTGTGACCGAGTCTCCTACTTATAGACTCTTCACGCTAACAACCCTAACCCTGGTGACTCATAACTCAAGTCACGCGGTCCTATGACTCATAATGAGTCATGCCCAAAATCCATCAGATGACTCCTATGAGTCACTGCGCAACATGCCTTAAACCAATCGCAAATCATAAAACATATCAGGTGCGCAAAGCGCGTCACCTGCGTGGAACTCGTGACTCATAGTGTGAGTCACGCGCGAAAGTCATTATATCATTATGACTCACAATCGTGAGTCATAGGAACATCAATCAATCATAACATGACGATGACACGCAAGTGCGAGTCATGTGAGAACTATGAGTCAACTGACTGCATAGCGTGAAACATAAACATGTATGACTCACGATCGTGAGTCATAGAAACATAAACATGCCTTATGACTAATAACTATTTAGTCATGTGAAATCTGCCTTGCTTAGTCACGATTTGTGACATCTCGCCGGCTTCTGGCACCAAAATGGGGGATGCTTCCCTGGCGAATCTACATGGTTAATCGAATGGCTTTGCTCTCTAGCCAGTACCATCAAAGTGAAAACAATGAAGTTATACCTCGCTGGGATAAAGTCATATCAACTGGATCTGGGAATCGAATGCAAAGCATTCTCTGACCCCCGACTAGAGAGAACGATACAAGGAATAAAGCGAGACCACAACGAACCGGAACGGCGGAAGAGAACCCATTTAACCCGTGGGCACCTGCTCAAAATTCTAACATGTTTAGCCCCACACTCCTATGAAAACAGAGTAATCCGGGCAGCCTTTACACTGGCATTCGCCGGATTCCTGCGGGTAGGCGAGTTCACCTACAAGGAAGCGGACAGAGAGTTGGGCCCAAGTTTCGGGAAATGGTACTTAACCAAACGCAGTATCCAGATACACCAGAATGACACCTATATGGAACTCAATTTGCCGGCATCCAAAACTGACCCCTTCCGGAAGGGAATAAAACTCACCATTGCAGCATCTTACGACACCGGATGTCCTGTACAAGCAATGCGCGCACTACTAGATATGGACAACCACCGCCCAGATCACGCGCCACTATTCTGCCTTGGGAAGTTCTCCCAGCAAGCATTTACCCGGGAACACGTAGTGGCAAGACTACAGGAATTAGCTATCATCGCGGGCTTAGGCCAGGGAAACTGGAATGGTCATAGCTTTCGAAGAGGGGCAGCGACATGGGCGGCCGAAGTTGGAATCTCAGAGAACGAAATCCAAACGCTAGGCCGATGGAGATCGGACGCGTACAAGGTGTATATTGAGTTCTCGCGCAAAGAACGGATATCACTGTCCAAGCGTTTTCAACGCAGTCTCCCAAGTCGACGAGTTACTTGAGAGCATCGAATAGCCTGCCTAGAATACAGGCGATGTTACACACCGAACGGCAGGCCAACACAGGCTTGCGCGCCCAGCCTGCCTTGGTTTCGGGACATATCGGTGGTAACACTCTCCCATGGCAAGGGCAGCGGCAACGTCACCAACATCAGAGTCTAAAGAAGAGCGGATCGGAGAGCGGGCATTTCCTTTGGCGTTTTTCTTGGGCTGTTTCTTGTTTCTTTTCCCTATGTTATCTAGACTAAATACTATCGATCGGCTTTGGAAAATTGGCTCTTCTTATGCATACAACTACACATTCGCCCTGGGCATGGGTGGTTTGTTGACTCTTTCCACCTTTTTTGGTTTGTTTGTATTGACATGGCCAGTAGGGATTAGAAGGGAATTATTTGTTACCCTACTTGGGCGAATTGGCATTTTGCCCCCGCAGTACCCCTGTTCGCCACCCGCGAAGCCTCAATATACCCCTCGTGGAGGCCAGAACCGTTAATTTCATGATGTTTTGTAAAAACGAGACCTATTCCATATGGGAGAAGTTTTCCAGGAGCCTCAAGACTTTGCCCATATGCAATAGTAGTCATTTTTTACAAAAGTTAGGAGATTGCGATCAGACGTGCATAGGGATGTGTACGCTCCGGCCAATCGGGTAACTCATTTATTTTTCGAACAACCTATTTCTACATTTCCCAATTTGATTCTAATAGCAGGCTGTATCCCAATACATAAGAACATGGGAAAGACAAAGAGGCTAGAAAGCAGGCAACAGGACCCGGGTGGCGAATGACTGAGTAAAAAGAGCTAAACAAAATAAATAAAAAGATAAAGGGGGAGGGCGGATAGAGGACGGTGCTCCGAAATCCACTAATCCCGGAGCTCGGAACTCATCATGCAAGTAGCCCACCTTGCGGCCAAGGATCTAGAGCATATACTGTCGACTGTCTGTGTAGTGCATTCCGAGCTCAAGCGATGCCAGTCAAATGAAACTGGGTCTGCATAATAACCACAGCTAAGATTAAACTGTACTGATATAGGAAAATCAGTGTAGGCCAAAGCCACTGCCTAATAATCCTTTCGATTTGTTGAAAAAGTGTTGGGCAACACCTATTCTATTGTAAGAGGTATCCTGTTGGCCTGGGCAAGAGGGCGAGACGGCCAAGGGAATTATGCTGTTTATTTCTTTTGTTTTATCTCCCCCCCCCGGACAGAGACTCTATCTCACTTGATCTTATCCCCTGCTGTCTTTCCTGCCCTTGCATCATGATACACCTGGATTCGTGACCCTTGGTGCTCCACAAAGCGCCACAAAGCGCAGCGGCACTGGCGGTGTCTCGGCACATAGCAACTCCAGAGACATAACCTACTGTACTTTGCAAACGGGAACCTTCCCCCTGATCCTTGCACCTGCCAACCATAATCGCGGCGCTTGTGCAGATTTACATCACTGTCACACGACCCTTATATTGGGCTCTACTATACTACCCAGCAAACTGTCTAAGAATGCACAATCCATCGAGATGCTGCCCTGCCAGTAAAAATGCTGTCTCACCCTCAGGCACAACATTCGATGTTTGATGCTGCAGCAGAATTCAGGAAATTGGGCCCTTCTAGAAGTTAGGCGCACCTAGCGGCATAGGCTGATTATTGGTCGGATCGCAAAACTCCAAACCTCTGGTGCCTTGGTACCCAACAAAAATGTTGAATACTGCGGCCAGTTTACTATATTTCTGAAATGCTAAGGTAGTACGGCGCGACAATATTTCAAGAACCGGTATTGCAACTTCGGGAACCTTAGAGGAGCGAGGGGAATTTCAACCCTTTTTTTTTCTCTGTTATTTCAAATTAGATCGGGGTATTCATTTGCAGAGTTTGCGGAAAAGGAAGGAAGGAAATATACATTTTTGGGGAATGTTGTGCCTCTGGCATTAGCGTCGACAGTTCGCTGAGGATGCCGGCCATGGTATCACAGTAACCGCTTGGTCCGGATGTGGCGCCGTAGTGATAGCCAGAGAAATGTCTAAGATAGGATGGACTATCTTTACAACTCCTTCTCGTCGCTCAGGGGGTTTTATATAAAGAAAAATACAATTGTTCACAGGATAACACTCGGATAATCAATACTCATGTCTCATAACAGGCTAACACTAGTAAGGAAATTAAATTGACATAATCCGGATGACAAAATAAACTTAATCCTGTTAAGATAGCGGTGGTTCTTGAGCGCGAGCAACCCCCGACCAAGAAACCAGAGTTCTCGACAATGGCCAACCACTACCTAACCAGAATGAGGGCACCGCTGGATACGGGGGAGGCCAAAGTGCTCCGTGATGCAAGATACCGGAAGGAAAAGAGACAAATCTGGTGTTTGGGATCACTTAGTAGAGTTAACTATATGGAACGTCAGAGTACCCACCGAATTTCGGAGAAGATATTACTGATTGGCGCTGGTTGCGGCATCTAAGAGAACCCAGGCATGGTACTGAATTGAAATTAACCCCCCTATTCCAACCACCAATGGCCCCACTACCACCTCCGGAATGAAGAGAATAAAGAATACTAACTCCAACACTATCACCACTCTGCTTGGCAGCCCACATCCCTTCCCAGATAGCGACCTTCTGAGCAATAAGATTCTTGTCGGTTATCCCCATGCTCCTGGCATGGGATTCGAATTCGGCAGTCCTGGATCTCCTCTTCTCTCTCGCTGTATCGTCCTCAGCTACCTCGATTATATATCGACCTGATCAGCTTATTTCCTTCCAGTGCTTCCTTGGGATCGGGGTTGTTCCGGGGGGGGGTTAAGCCAAGTGCGGCCAGGAGTCGCTCGTTCGCAGCGTTGTGAAAATTGACCCTAGCCTCGTTCTCATCGCCCGACCACCCGCGAAGCCCGGTGCATCCCCTCTCTCGAACTGGTAGCTAGATATAGTACAAGAGGGAGGAGATAGACTTGTATTACTGAAAGGAGGAGAAGGTGGAGGTTTTGAGGAATCGGGGGGTGCATTTACGATAATTAATTTACCTTCGGAGGTGTGATTAGCAATGAGTGTAGAAAGTTCGGGCATGCCTTCACGGTCTGCCGGATATTATTAGAGAATTGAAGTCTTTCGCCTGTGGCCAAAGGTGCTGATTCTAGTCCGATTTTAGAGGGCTGAAGGGGAGATGACCAAAGTGTAGATGAATGCTGGGTGGAAGAAGAGAGGTCCAGGGGATCAATTTAGTAAAGTGAAGGTGGCACGCCGCCCAATAGTCTATGAGGGAGAAGAGCCCAGGGGAGGAAGGAAAATTCTCACTTATATAGGCCATGAGTATGAGGGGTCTTGAGGATGTTGAGGTTTGGGGATCTGCATGCTGGGTGCTTGGTATCGGGAAATGGGGGATTGTGAGGGAGGAATATCTAGATGGCAGGGAAGTGAATACTAATTCTCTTAATTCTCCCGATAACGGAATTTCGTCATGGGTATCACTCACTAGGTTAGCACCTGTCACTAGCATAGGTGCCCCTCTTGTGCTTCTAAGGGTGAATGTGATTGCTAGAAAGTAGAGTAGTCGATTGCCCTAGGACGCATGGTAAGTTGTATGTTCTATGGAGGTAACCTAAAAGAGGAAGTTCTAGACATCCTAGAGTTATTCGCGTCATTCTTGATTATCCTCCTCTCACAGTACTCGGATTTATGCCTTACTAGCGCCAGGGTGTCTGTGGATAGAAAATCGGGTATCCCCTAGAACCTACCGGGAAACCAAGTCACCGATATAGTGAAAATGAAAAAAATGGCTACTCAAATTTCCCATGGCCTCATTTAATTTCAATCCAGAAGGGATGAGTAGAAATACCATCTAATTGTATGCCATATCATATGAAAGGGTGGCGAGCATGTGTAGTATACAGTACCACTGCTACGCTTAATTCTCCCCCATTCTGAAAGCAGTAAAGCTCCTCTAAGCGACCAGTACTCAGAAAATGGACTTTGTATATCGAAGTTACCTGCATTACCTCTCCTACAGGCAGCTTTCTGCTTCGGTGTCAAGGCTACCTCAGAGAAGCCCGTATTGCAAGTTTAGTTCTGCTGGCGGCATGATTGAGAATGACACCGAGACGTCCTAGTTTTCCCCTCTAGATTTGGACATGGGGAGAGAAGCACCGGCGAAGGATTTTTTTCTTCGGTGCTTGGGATGTTAAAAATAAACACCCAGCTTTCATGTCCTAGTGAAATTCTCAATTATTACGGCTTTTGCGCTAATGCTAGTCCTAGAACCCAGACAGGAAGTAGGAGACAGATTGAGGAACGGCGGACTACCCCGAATATATACCAATCTATTGAACTTCAACGGCGGCGATACGATTGAACGACGAGTGATGGGCGGTGAAACGAAACAAATGCCAAGCAGCTCACAAGGAAAACGATCACACACTCAAGCGCGGGGAAAATCTTTTGACTAACAATCACAGGCTCTCGCCCAACTCCACGACGCTCTATCTCGGTCAACTAACTGGCGCAGACAGGAGTATATATCAACAAGACCCTATGCTCCTCATGAGCTACCGTGCTGCTCCCTGTGAGTCTCCCTTTCCATCATGAGCACCCCCGGCTAACAAAAGGAAAACAAACACCACTGCTCACATCCTCCACTCTTTTTCCCTCCCTTTCCGGCCGTCCTTATAGCCTATCCGCTTCCTGTCCGATCGCGACATTCCTATTGTGTGTAGACAAAATTAACCGATCAACAAACACTCATAATTTTCGCCGTGATGTTGTCCACCTCCTCGATACAACCAGCCCAACCCAACCAAGAAAAATAAGTAAAAATAATTGAAATACATAGCAGTGATCAGTACTTAGTATACCATCAATCAGCATTAATAAAAAAGAGAGAAGGCATTTGAGGTACGGAGGCCTATAGCCAATCGCCACCAAACTGAAAATACAAAAAACATTACAATGAGAACACGAAAACTAATTTGGATTAACAACAAAAGTTGAGCAACTAAGAGAATAAAAAAGTGAAAAGTGAAAAGAATTCTACAATTCTAATGTCACACAAAATAAAGCATTTGCGAAGAAGGAAAAAATGTGTGAAAAAGAGAAAAACTAATCCTAGTACTTCACCAAAAACATGAATTGGAAACTCACCTCGACTATTTGAATTAAATGAACCACGAATAAAGAGCTCTGGCTTGAGATAAGATGCACTTCAGAACCGGGGATACTTGTGTCCAGTATTCTGAATTGTCTGGGGGCCCACAGCGACGGCGGCAATAACACCATAGACAAGGGTCCAGATGGGGCCGCTAGATACTGTCCTGTGTAGGGAATATTATCTGGGGGACTACCGGCTGAAGCCAACACGCAATAACATTACCAGTAGAGTCACATATGCCAGGAAGCCACTACTATGGCAGAGTGCAGTGGAGATGGCATCACGGCGGGATTGAATGGAAGACCGTGGAGATATTAGAAGCCTGAGGGGGTCGCCACAGAACTCAGGTGTTAGGGATGACGGCCAGAGATAGATGAATAGAAATGAGGTGGATCTCAGGCAACTGTCGGAAATATGGCATCTGTGAGATGTGAGAGGCGGATATGTTCCGTTAGGCTACTAGGAAATGAGCGGAGTCATATTCATGTATATTCATGCTAAGTTACAGATTGTTATACTAAGTAGGACTCTCCCAGGCGCACCAACAGACAAGCAAGCAAGACAGTAATTCTCTTCCACCCATTAATGAGTCTCATCACTTTATCCCTCACCTCCAGCCCCTTTTGTGTGATCTCCGACAGGAACTGTTGAAGCGCCCTTTCGTATTTGGTATTGTCTACCGCACGGGGGGTACATTAGCCAGTGATATAGAAGGCGATGTGGCGAGTGAGCCAGCCCAAACCTGTGAAAATGGTGGCTTATTCGTTTCTTAGGGCTATCTTATTTCTTTATTAAATTTCAGGTTCCATCTATTTGTTATTTATATTATTATTTTCTAGAACAAATTTTTGTTGATTGTGTAGTAACTAGTTAGTTTTCACGAATGCAAAAATGCTTTTATGTTTTTGTTGCTCTTTTTTTGTATTTTCAGTTTGGTGGCGATTGGTCGCTATAGGCCTCCGTGGTGGTAATGATTTTTGTGGGAGTCCGGAAGCGATGGGTTGCCAGGCTCACTGGTGTTCGGTTAATTTTGTCCACCCACAATACATAGGAAATGCTTTCCACAAACACACCCGGAGCCGTATCCATATGCCTGACTCCTCAGCACATATCCGAAGCCACAAACAAGCGTAGTCCCGGAAGCTAACTAAACAACAAAGGAAGTATCAGGAGAGCATGGCGAGCAGCACCATTTTCAACACAATCTTCTACCTCAATATTCAGGTCTTCTAGCTTAAGGCAATTAGCCTGTGCACTTAATCCATCGTGTGCTACTCCCCACAAGCCTGTCTACTTACCTACTATAACTCATTACTACAAAATGTCTCGATGGGCTGTTTTCTGGGTCCTGGGCAGGTGCTCAAGTAACCGCCAACCAAACCGGCGGGTAAAAAAGCAAAACACAAGACTTAAATTGCCCAGCTGAAAACGGGAAAGGAAAAAAATCCCCTGGTAAAACGTCACAGAAGTCTGCACTATGCCAGGAATGGGCAATTGAACCGAGCCAGCTGACAGACAGATCCAAGGTCAAAAAGGGAAATTGAAGGGAAGAAGGAGAGAAGCGAGAGTCAAGCAAAGGAGCATCTCTCGTCAAACCGGTCAAAGCGCACAATCAGGGACAGTAAGACACCAACAATTCGATCACAAAAAGGAACGCCAGAATGAGACCAGTGGGCCTCATCCACCGGCACTCGATGATGCGAAGATAAGGCGCAGGCGTCATCCAGCCGCTCGAGTCCGATCCGAAGAACCTCCTACGGCCCGCAGTTTCGAGAGAGGCCAGAGATCCTCTTGGCGGGCAAGAATGATCCGAAAACAGGGATTCGCCAAATCTATAGTATGATAAATTATTGTGTGACTAGGCCCCATACAAACCTCAGCCCCTACATGTATTTTCTTTTTTTTCTTGTTTTCTTGTACTCGAGTACAAATCCACGCACATATGCCACGGGCATGGTGGTTGACTCTTTTCGTATTTTTGGTTTGTTTGTATTAGCGAATGGGGACCAGAAGGAAACCCCCCGTTACCCCACTTTGACGAACCGACTCCTTCCCCCCCTCCGTAGTGATAGCGACACTCTGATGGCAGCTCGCTCACAACCCAATGATAACTGGGGTAGCGTAGGTAACGGCGCGAAGCACGGAGAAAAGCACGTAGGTGGTGGTTCTGGTATGTGATGATAACGATGTGGATGTTCGATGTACGATACAGGAAGCTCTCTACTGGTAGCTCAGACTAGAGACAGAAGAGAGCGCACAAACACACAAAACAGGAAAAACCCACACAACGGGAAAAACCCCCAAGTGGCAGTCACAACCCTAAACTGGTCGTACCCCAAACTAACTATCATACCCTAACAACTATGGGATTCCAGCTATCACGTAGTACCCTTATTGGCCACCCGCCCAACCTTAATATGCCCGTGGCAGAGACCAGAACCGTTAATGTCGTGCACAACCTGTGCGAAATGGAAAGGGCTTGAATAGACTTGGATGGGGATGTGTGGAGGTGCGTGGATGTGCATAGAGGCATAAGGATGTGCATGCAGTTCCAACACTAGACCAGCATTCGAGTGCGGGTACACGAGAGAGTTTAAGAGCCTCGCAATCGCACTTAATTTAACGTATATATAACAAATTAGTTTTCTTTATATTTATAGTCGGTTATAATGCAAGTGCCTACTATGTAGAAATCTGTTCTCTTAGAAGACAGGGATTATTTTGTTGGTTGATTATCCCTGTCGTCTACGAAGACATATCCCAGGGCACTCGCACCAATTTAAAGTATCAATATAGGATAAAGGAACACTTCTACCTTCCCATACTAATTGTATAAACATAAACATTTCCCCTAATAATGCTCAATATTTTTCAACGCCACCGTATAAGCTCGAATAATTGAGTCATGTTGCTATATCGTGGTGCCGGGGATTAGTTCAAAGTGGTGAGTTTGCATGAACTATCACTCGGACTACTCCCGAGGAAAATTGTGCCTAGGGGGCGTTGGGAGAGCAGACAGAAGAGATAGATGTATGGGAGAACCCTTTTTAGTATAGTCTATGGTTAAAAAAAAGGCGTTGAAAGGGCTTCTAGCTTGGGGTTTTCATTGGAGCGTTCGGTGCGCTCGAGCCAATCGGGCAACTAACTTATGTTTCTGACAACTCATTTCCACATTTCCCAATTTGATTCCAACCGCAGGCTGTACCCCAGTCTTTACCTATTCCCCCTCCCCTACCACTGGGCGGCGGCTCTCCCTACCATGATCTTAGATCCAGAATAGTGATATCAACGGTAGCTCCTAATTTCTAAGTATGGTAAAACAGATCCGAGAAGTCGAGCTAGGTCGGCTTGTGTGGGGAAAGAGGGGTTAGGGTAAAGAAGAACGAGGGAAAGACAAAGGGGCTATAAAGCGGGAACGACGCGGGTAGCGAAATAATTAAGAAAAGAGTTAAAGAAATAAAATAAAAAAGACAAGAGGAAGGAGGAGCGATAGAGGATGGTTCTCCGAAATACACACTAATTCCTAGATTAGTAATTCATCCTACACGCCTCCCACCTGGAGGCTAAGCTTCTAGAGCATATACCACCCACTGTCCGAGTAGGACATTCCGAGCTCAAGCGATGCCAATTGAATGAAACATGGCTCTGCACAACCACCCCAACAATCCAAGTACACTGATAGAGGAAAAATCTAAACAATCCTATCGAGTTGTTGACAAGGTGTTGGGCAGCGCCGATTCCCTTGTTAGAGGTATCCTCTGACATTGCCCTGGATAGGAGGGCACAAAGCGCAGCGGGAGGGGTCCCGCTGTTTATTTCTTTTGCTTTTTCCCCCCGAACAGAGCCTCTATCTCATTTCGATCAGATCACATGCCCTCTTCCCTACCCTTGCATTTTGATGTATCATATCGATATTTGAATTTGGGTGCCACAAAGCGCCACAAAGCGCAGCGGCAGGGGCGGTGGCCCAGCCCCCGCAACTCCAGAGACAAAAACCACTATGTCAATTGGCACCCCTCCCCCTGACCTTTGCACCTGCCAACAGTCTCCACCACATCCACGACGAAACTAGGCGGGCGACAGACAAGGGTATTTACGAGCGATAGCCTTTCGCGCAGACGAGTCAGTCGTGCATTAACTTGGCGGAGGGATGATTATTAGATAAGATTAAAAGCAGAAACGATCAACAAAAAACCTGATTCCCGGAGGGCCTGAGAAAAGATGAAAAGTTGACAATATTCCTTTTCAGTTTTGTTTTTAAGTATCATCTTATTACCAACCAAGTGAGCGACTGACCCCTTTGAGCGAATAGCCTATCACTCGCAATATTTGGTGGGCAAAAAAAGAAATCTTCAAGGTTAGGGTTAAGAAAATTACTACTCGAGTAGTAATTTATCCCTGTTCGTCGCCCGCCCAGTTTCGTCGTAGGTACGGTGAAGGCTGTTGCGGCATGCACGTATTACCGCACGGTCACAAGACTCGTGTATCGTAGTACCCAACAAACTATCCGAGAATGCGCGTACCGTTCCATGGCTGACCCGCGAGCAAAAAGCCCCCCCACCCCCAGGCACAGCACTCAATGCTTGATGCTGCAGAAGAATTCCAGAAATTGGGCTTATCCGGAAATTAGGCGGACCGAGTGATCGGCGCAGATTATTGGTCCGATCTCAAAACCCTAAGCCTTAGGTATCCTGTCTCCCCAAGAAAATGTTGAACAAGGCTCACGTCCCATTAGATTTCTGGAATTCTGCTTGCAGCTTCTGGATCCCTGGAGGAGTGAAGGGAATTTCAACTTTTTTTGTCATTGGGTAATTGGATCGGGGTAGTCATTTGCAGAGTTTGCGGAAAAAGGAATGAAGGAAGGAAGGGAATATACACTTTTGAGTAAAGCTGTGCTTCTAGCATTAGTACTGACAGTTCCCCTAGAGGGCCGGCCATGTTATCACAGTTACTGCTTGGTCCGGATGTGGCACCGTAGTGATAGCCAGAGAAATGTCTAAGATAGGATGAACTATTTTCACAACTCCTTCTAGCTCCTCTGGGCTCTTTTTTTAAAGAGCAATAGCATTGTTCACAGGATAACACTCGGATAATCAATATTTATGTCTCCACATTGGGCTAACACTAACTTAGAAAATTAAATTGACGTAATCCGGATGACAAAATAAACTTAAACCTGCTGATATAGCAATGGTTCTTGAGCGGGGGCAATCCCCGACTAAGAAATCAGAGTCCTCGGCAATAGCCAACCACCACCTAACTAGAATGAGGACCCCGCTCGATACGGGGGAGGCACAAAGTGCCCCGTGATGCAAGATAAAGAAAGGGAGAGAGATAAATCTGATACCTAGGACCACTTAGCAGAGTTAATGATGGGGAACGTCTGGGCATTACCGAGTTTCGGAGAAGAGATTACTGATTGGCGCTGGTTGCGGCATCTAAGAGAACCCCGGCCTCGTACTGAATTGGAATTAACCCCCGTTTCCAATCAGCAACGACCCCACTACCGCCCCCGGAAGGAAGGGAATCAAGAATACTAACCCCGACACTATCACCACTCTGCTGGGCAGCCCACATCCCTTCCCAGATAGCGACCTTCTGAGCAATAAGATTCTCGTCGGTTATCCCCATGCTCCTAGCACGCGACTCGAATTCGGCAGTCCTAGACCTCCTCTCCTCTCTCGCCACATCGTCCTCTACTGCTCCGATCATATATCGGCACGGTCAGCTTTGCTTACTTCTAATGCTTCCTTAGGATTGGGGTTATGTGTGTTGGGGGGGGGGTTAAGCCAAGTGCGGCAAAGTGTCCGTCGTTCGCAGTCTTGTGAAGATTAAGCCAGCCCGCTTTCTCATCGCCCGTCCACCTGCAAAGCCCGGAGGATTCTCCCTCGAGAACTAACAGGCGCACCTGTATTGCCAGGAGTAGGACGAGATGAAAGTTTTGAGGGATCGGAGGGTGCATTTACGATAATTACTTTACCTTCAGAGGCGGAATTGGCAGCCGGTGTAGAACGTTCGGGCATGCCTTCATGAGGTCTGCCGGACATTATTAGAGAATTGGAGTCTTTCGCTTGTGGCCAAAGGTACTGATTCTAGTTCGATTTTAGACGGCTGAACTGGAGCTGACCAACGCGTTGATGAATGCCGAATGCCCGGGGAGAAGATAGGTCCAGGGGAGCGATTTGCGAAAATGCAGGTGGTATGCTGCCGGTTGGTCAATGTGGCAGAAGGGCCCAGGGGAAGAAGGATAATGCTTATTATATATACCATGAGTATGGGGGGTCGGGGCCTGGAGGTGTTTGGGGATATACAAACTGGATGTTCGGTATCAGGGAAGGGGAGGCTTGTGAGGGAGGAAGATCTCGATGGCGGGTGGGTGAACACTAATTCCCTTATTTCTCCTCATAACAGAGCTTCGTCACGGGGTGTCACTCACTATTTTATCACCTGTCGCTATCATACCTGCTACGATTGTGCTTCTAAGGGTGCATGCGATTTGCTAGAAAGCTGGAGTGGTCAATTTCCGTGTGACGCACGGCACACTAGCAAGGGGGAATACTACTCGCACTTTCAACCTACTTTATCTCGCCTCGCATCAGGGACATTTTTGCTTTTCCTGGACTGCTGGGAGAGCGTGGGGTCCATCCAAGTTCTCAGGTGGGTAGAGCGAGTGATCACCCGTGAACCACCCTTTTGGTTCCCTCAAAATGTGTAATCTTCAGCACACCAGGATGCATCACCCCTGCAGACAGGGTGACCATGCACTAGATAGCCTCTGTCACAAAAGCCGGTCCCCCCGAGACTGGCAGATCAGTGCTAGGGATTCCCTTTTGGTTCCCTGATCCCTGCGTGCCAACTCAAAACAGCGTGTAGGAAAGAATGTCTGTCGGGAAAGTGAAAAGAGCGAACGAATGAAATAAATGGATGAATGTGTGTAAAAAGTAAAAATAAAAATCTCCCTAGTTTCCTCTTTTTCTCTCGCTCTCTCTTTACTAGAGGAGTATCATACAAATACTGATTTGCCCTCGATGCCTGTTTCGATCTATAACTACCCGACACATATAGTACGGGGTTTTCTCTACCTAGCTAGTGCTCGACACATCAAAAGTTGGATTGGGAAATTTTTGAACCACTGTATACCTATGCCCGAGCTGAATTCACACACCTAGGGAAAGGGACTAGTCAATGTCTTGCTCTTTGCCCGCCCGTGGATGACCAAGGTATCTACTGGCCCGATTATAAAGTCCGCATCCACCCTAAACCTCATAAACTGCTGTGGCAACAAATTGACCCCGACTCAATGAACTTTAAATGAAAATAAATAATAGAAAAATAGAGAAAAGTATATTTTACAAACATATTACCCTTAGTAATTATTATTACCCTTTTCACACAAGCATTTAGCCATGATGTGAGGGCGAATGGTTGTCACGGAGGTTTACTTGGTTTAGGGCTGATGCGGACTTTCCGATCCTGGGAGTACACCGGGCAACTCGGGCTACCCCCGCGAGTACTCTACTATCCGTAAAAAACATGAACAATTAAACTCTACCATGGCTTTCCTTTCTAAGTGAGATATGTAGATTTTTGTTTTTAATCTGTCTCTGAAAGGGGAAAAGGGGCTAGGTGTTGTCTGTGTTGTTGGCCCACTTGCCTCAGCTCTACTAGTAGAACTAGAGCTTTTGCTATATGAGAGAGGTCACAAACCCATAAATGGTAGTGCTCGCCCGTTGGAAGTATCGTATGGTCCCGGCATTCTGGGTCAGCGCACTGGTCCCAATATGACAGGTTACCATACCCCTTTGCCCCACTTGCCCCAATTCCATTACTTCAGCTTTTACTATACGAGAAAGTTCGGAAGCCCATAACTAGCAGTGCTCGCCTATTAGAAGCATCATATGGTCCCGGCATTCTGGGTCGGCGCACTGGTCCCAATACGACGGGTGACCACACTCCTTTGTCATGCTTGGCTCAATTCCATTATCTGAGCATTGACTGTATGGGGGAGCGCGCAAGCCGATAAATGGCTGTGCTTGCCAGTTGGAAACATCATATGGTCCCGGCGTTCTGGGTCGGCGCACTGGTCCCAATATGACGGGTGGCCATACCCCTTTAGGCAATACATCGTATACTAGCCAGCTAAAACCGGTTTTCCTCCATACAAGTAGCAACACACTACGGTGAATCCACCAATTTTGTCTCAACCTTTTTTAGCTATTAGAGCAAGAGCCACCCCTTAGGATCATCACACAGAAGGGATAAGTGAAATAATACCACGCGGTGTTCGTCGAAAAGTTGGTAGGGGTTTGATTCGAGGGGGCTGGAACCGTTACTGCCGAGGGCCCAGGGTATGGGCCTTCTTAGCGAGCGAGGGAAAAAAGGAACGAAATGATCCTCATGCAGGTTTTCATCATACATACATGCATGCAGCCTTTCCTTTGTGGTACTATAATATTACAATAATTATTATAATATTATTGTGATATAATATTCTGCTACGCTGGAACGAAAAAAATGACAAGCAAGAAATGATTGTTGATCTGGGTTTTCGTTGCCCATAATACCCTCTTTCTCATAAAATTATGGTGCTTTATTGCTCCAGGAAAAAAAAAAACCAGAACTATTTCTAATAGAGAGTTCAGCAAACGCAAGCATTCGGGCGGACATTTTCGAAGCCGTTTCCGGGAGGGGGGGGGAAGGGGGGGAGAAAGAAGAAAAGAAAAAGAAGGAAAGAAAAAGAAAGGAAGGGGAAAGGGAAGGGAAAGGAAAGGGAAAGGGAAAAGAAAAGAAAAAGAAAAGAAAAAGAAAAGAAAAAAAGAGCAGTTTTGTGACAATGGCCATATTTTGGGTACCGGAACTTGTACTGTGCTCATTACCGACACACCGTTTGGTGGACCAAAGAGTAAATCGCCAAGGTGAGGGTTACAAATAATTACTTGCAATTGATACCGGTTAGCCGCTCGCCCCAGTTTTGTCGTGGATATGGTGGGGACTGTAGTTAATGAAAACATTGGTTCCCAAACCCCCTACGAATGCCCTTCATACTATCAAACTTTGTGACTCTTACCTGTGTTGGCTAACAAAAATTAGTATTATGCAGTGCAAAACTCAGAAGGGATATTTCTTTTTTCCTCCTCCCGTGATCACACATCTCGAACCAGGGCAGCATAGGTAAGGAAAACTTTTATGAGTTTAGCTAACTAGGTGCAAACTAGCTAACGAGCTATATCATACCGAACTTTTGCTCGTCCGTATAAACTTCAGCGATTTTTGGAAAAGGAGAACGAAAATCCAGCGACAAAAAAATAGCAAGAAAACAGGAAAAGTAAAGCGGATAACTGGGATAAACGAGCACAACCTAGAAAAGAGGTGAGAAAACAAAAAAAGGTATCTCGTAATCCGTCCTGGAGATTCAACACTACATCTTGCACCAGCCCATCAAACCCCCCCCTCCGGAGCAAGGATGGGGAATAAACATCTTCTACTCCTCACCAAAGATGATTCTCCTAAGTTCGTGCTTATATTTTGTTTTGAGGGTTTCCTTTGCAGAATCTTTAGCTTTAGTCTTAGTCCTCCTGTGGGAAGTCGGGTAGTAGTGTCCTTCTTGGTAATGACCGATTGCTCCTTTTTAGTGGGTGTTGGGTTTGCCATGGTGCGCTCGAGCCAATCGGGTAACCATGTTTCGAACAGTTCATTTCTACATTTCCATTTTTTCCCAACGGCATGCTGTACCCCGTGTTTACCTGTTTCTCCGCTCAGGCAGCTGGGTGGAACCTCCCACTATCATTATAGCTCTAAAGTCATGACTTGGCATGGAGGGAAACGTCGCCACTTACCTTTAGATCATGATCCGGGTACCGAAAGCTGCCAAGGGAATTTTGGTGTTTATTTCTTTTGTTTTTTTTTTCCCCGGGCAGAGCTTCCATCTCATCTCGATCACATTGTTGCCAATTCTCCAACGCTAAGAAACTGAGATATAAGGAAATACTAGGAACAGGATCGAAGAAAACCCAAGCAACGAGGAAAGAAACAACGCCAAAGGAGAATAGCGAGATACAGCAGCTTGACTCATG
>Ga0307509_10004676_pt1 | contig 19567 bp, 18 predicted proteins | sample 10_EM_MG_FD_202245 | JGI IMG/M metagenome (GOLD analysis project Ga0307509, IMG submission 202245) | Populus trichocarpa ectomycorrhiza microbial communities from riparian zone in the Pacific Northwest, United States - 10_EM | ecosystem: Host-associated > Plants > Roots > Unclassified | place...
CACCTCTCCCCACCTCTCCCCACCTCTCCCCACCTCTCCCCACCTCTCCCCACCTCTCCCCACCTCTCCCCACCTCTCCCCACCTCTCCCCACCTCTCCCCCCCTCTCCCCTCCTCTCGCACTCTCCCGCAAGCCCCCCCCGCACCATACTCCGCCCCCCTCCTCCTAAACGCCCTCCTAATTGGCTACCTCCCGTAAGCAAGTAATCGAGACAAAGCACTCATATTCGCCAACCCACTACTGGCACTGGCTGACTAGCCAACTGGCATCCGGGGGTCCAGACCCGCCCCTGCGCTGTGCTTGTCTCATGGGTGGAGCTGAACCCATCACTGAGTGTCGCAAGCAAGCAACCTTCTTGTAAAGAAAGAACCAGCCAGCTGATGCAAGGAGATTTTTTTTCTTCTACTCGAGTAATTTGTTTTATTGCTCGTGTGCGCTCAGGCCTTCTGGATGGATGGCAGGTGTCCTTGATTGGTGGGTTGTTCTAGAATGGTGGGGGGTGTTGTGTCATAACAGCTCACTCGGTGCACAGCAGCGGGCGGCATTGGTTAGGGAAGGGAGGGGGGGAGCCTAGGGGCTGGGATAATGTAGAGGGGGGGAAAGGTCGGGTCAGGGGCGATGCACGTACGTGTGCAGGCGCAGCACGATCAAAAGAAAGAAAGAAATGTTGCGGAACCAAAATGCTCCTCTAGACCTCTCCTAGGAGGAGGACGCACGCAGATATTTTGCGGCGAAAAGATCAATGATTAATAGCGCTTAGAACAATTACTGACTTATGGCCCCAGCTGTCACAATCCCGTTTTCGTTGCCATACAAAGTAGAAAGAAAAAAGAAAGCTGCGCTATTCGCCGTACCTAACTGCCCTCCCGGGAAGTAGGTAATGAAACCCCTTCCACTGAAAAGTCTCCTCTAAAATCAACAAAGTAAAAGGACAACAGTAGGGATATAATATATACGATAAGGGAACACGAAAGGAATGCTAATATTCATAAGGAAGGTTTTATAGTGAAGTAAAGGAGAGAATCGGTTCGGATCGTTAGATATATGTGGAGAATGCCGGGGTTTTTTTCCACCTTTCCTAGCTGGGCCCCAGGCCCGTTTAGGACATATAGCCACCGGATGGAAGTGTTACAAATATAGCGCTTAATATTGCGGAAGCAATAACGGCAACGATCATGCTTTGCAAAAATATCGCATCTTGTATTTGACGTAACGCTGGCTCTTCAATCCAGACCTGTCTGTCGAAAATCTTTCGAATAGGGTTGCGATTATCATACTGGGCCCTCCAGGGCTAACGATGTCATTAGCAAATAGCTAAAGTGTCAATCCAATGATGACTTACTTCATCTTCGTAGCTATTTGGGGTTGCTAGAGATTCAAATGATTCCTTAGATTCGAAGGAGTCTCTACCCTCATCTGCCCATAGCTCCCTTTATTTGAGGAGTTAGTCGGCTCTAATACTACTTCTAGGGCTAAAACAGCTTACCAAGGACGGATATGGCGGGCATGCAGGCCATGGAGGACAACACACATTCCCTTATACGCAGCGAACAAAGTTGCTATACCAATGATCCACGCAATAGCAGCCATTGCTCTCCACCCCCGAAAGCGATTGCTGAGAGTGAGCAGGATGGCAATCATCAATCCGGCAAGGATGGTGCCCGCTCCAAGGCAGCGAGCGAAGAATACTCTAGGAGCATTTCCATTGCAGATGCTCCATCGGACAAAGTTCGGGTGAGCCTGGTAGCGAAGCGCATCTTCAACGGTCTTCTTAAGGGGATCGAAGACATTAGGATGGGTTGTGTGAGAAATTCCGTAAAGGGCTGCTACACGATCGCGGGAGGAAACGTTGAGTTCGCGGGGACCACCCTCGGCGATGTAAATGGCGACCACCCGAGTTACCTCCTCACGGAATGGGTGAACACTAACTATTGTTTCGCCATAATGTTAGCCAATAATTAACTTTACTTAAGCTTATTATGGGGGCGGGCTATCAGGGGGCTATCTCAAGGAACAATGGCTGAACATACATGGCTGCCATCCCATCCCAATGGACTGATATGCCTCAGCCGCTATCTGCTTGTGATTAATCTTGTTCAGTCCCACACTTTCAAAAGTTGAGAAAGGTTCAATCGCCGAGCTCCCGGGTTCGTAGCCAGAATCCCCAGATGAGTGGGGTGTGCGCGGTGGGGTAGTAAAGGGATTGGCCATTGTTGGGTTCGGGGCGGCGAGTTGTTGAGAGGGGCTAGAGAAAGCACTAGATAGAAATTTGGTGACACTATTGCTAGGCCTAGGTCCGCTTTTAGGCCCAAGGCGAGGATCGAGAGGATTAACAGGCACCGGAGGAGACAATGCCTTTTCGTTCTCAGAGAGAGCATTGAAACGCTCTGTGTAGTCACGCAACCACAGGTAAAACTGCAGGTTCTCTGCAGCATGCTCAACGTATAGGAGATATTGCATAAAATCTCTACAAGTCATTGGCTAATAGATGAGACTGTTAGTCAGAATGCATTTTGACGGGATTGGAATATGAAATCTCCCTGTTAACGGTTTCCGGTAGTGGTAACTTCTAAGGGCTGTTAAAACATTCAACCAGCATCTAAAGATAAAGACTGGTCGAGCTGACAAGTTTCCTTTGCACGAATGGAATGATAGTTGGGAGAAAAATTATACATACTGGACATGTCCCACCAGCAATAATCTTGTCAAAAGAAAGCGCATCGGGGATCCCGGGAATTCTGAATGGATGGCTAGAGTTAGAATCAACGGGAGAAAAGTCCTTTTGTTCAAAAGAACTAGAGTGCTTGGGGAAAGCACGAGGGACAGAGGCCGGACGTCGATACAAAATAGCATTGAATCCCATGGCGGATTTTCTCCTTGGGTTTGGGGACAATATTTGGGAAAGTGAGAGGGCTCACAAGTGTATTAGATTAGGTCAGAGAGGGGGGAGGTTCAAATAATAGACTGGGGTCTGCTATCCGGTCGAAAACAAGGGAGGAGAGAAACGGATGAACAGAGGATATAAGAACCTAGGGAAAGAAGGATAGTGGGAGTCGAGCTTGAGTTGAACCTGCGGTAAGGTAAGGTAGGATGTATGAGCCAAGAAAGCAGAAAGCGATCATTTATACCCAAAATTTGGCCATCAGGAGTTCCTTCCGGCATAGAGAGGCAAAATATCCTGTGGCAGCTCAGTCAGAACCACGAGCTTGGAAAATTTTAGCCAAGATTTTTAACCATCCCTTCCCCATCCCATGAGTTGATGTATTAGGGGGGTCAGATATGCTAGAGTCTTGGGGAGAATATTACTGTAACTGTATCCTTCCGCGCCCCCCCTAGTCTATCATCACTAGCCAAAATACCCCAAGGATCACTGCGACGGCAGAATCCTCCTAGGCAGTGTCAAATACGGCACGGCATCGTCAGAATCTGCATTCTGCAGATCGGCTGACCCATTGCCCACCGCCCATGACATCCTAAGAACTTGAAAGGAAAGAACTGTTAGTGCGATTCCTGCTGTGAGGGAGAAAAAACTTGAACTTAGGGGATGCACGCGACAAGCACAGCTTCGACCGCAACCTGTTTGATGATTCTTCCCCCGCCTCAATATTCCTCCTATTCCATACTTACTGCAAGAATCACATATTTGACGGCAGATGAGCACATTATCTATCCAACATCTCTCTCACTCGATGTTTGAGCCACTGAGGTCTTACATGTTTTCAGATTCGACATGCACTGTAGCCAAAACATGGGTTTGAACCCATAGAACACCAGTGCACGGCGGGAGGTGCGGACGTTCCCGCACACGAGTGCTTGAACAAACGATCCCTCAGTTCCCTCGTCTCCACGGCACTTGCCGGGGCTCGTCCATCGTGCCTACGTGCTCGTGTTTCAGAGATATCCCTCGCGGGGCGGAGACTCCAATCGCCCCTTGTATTATTTTTCGTTTTCTGTCAACTCTTATATAAGCTGCTAAAAACGTCGAACGAGTTCCTGATACATAGCAGCGCTAAGCTAGGGACGCCTAATATCTAGGACCGCGGGTGGGCCTGTTGTCGGGAGAGAGTAATATCTGTTGATGTCCACGAAGTTGCGATAGTGAGGTGACACTAGGAAAAACGTCTAGATTTGTCGATTGTTACGAGCGCCTAGGATCCTCAGAGGTCGCCACCAACAGGGATGGGAGGAATGGGGTTCGCTTATTGTGGATGATCCGAGCACAAGCCTCCACGGTAGATCGGACAGGGTTTGTTGCTTGAGTTAAGATTTTGGCGGCCCATTGGTGTGGTTTCACCACATTAAATTGGGGTCACCTCTTTTTGTCTTCTGCACCGCATCGGATCGTTGCTTATCGAAAGTCATTTACTCGTCAAAAACCACAAAGTATCTGGACATAAAAGTGCCAACTTCTGGCGTTCTGCGACAGAACTCGACGAGCCTGGGACCTCTATTTCCCGATATTTTACGAGTTGGCCAATACTGTGCTTCAACAGGGCACGAAGATGGGCGGCGATGAACAAAGGTGCATCCTGGGCAAAAAGTAGGGTAATAAAAAATCACTGATCGTTAGTTGCCTCCGTTTTTCACGCTCATTTTCGTCGTGCCCCCGTTGAAGACCGTCCCCCCCGGCCTCGGTAGACTGCCGAACGGGAATCTCGGAGTAACAAAGAGAGAAGTACTTGTAAACAGGCTGCGGTCAAAGCTTCTAAAGCAGGCTCTTAGACAACGTATAGTGCGGGCGTCATGTTGTGAGCTATCCCTACAGCAGCCATCCCTCAACCCTCAATGACCGCGCCCTTCATCTCATGGCAAAGGGGCCCGGTCCGCCAGCCAATGGGGAATCCATTCTGAGCCGAAGTTGGGCTCAATACGGAAGCACCTACAGTATACTGATACGGCATACCAGAAAGGTGGGTTGGACAGCTGATATGAAACATTCCCAGAGTTTCGTGCAGCCCGCCAAATCTTTCAACTTTTCATACTACGGTACTCCACCTCTACTCCGCTCTGGGGTGCTCGCCCCCCAATATCTACTAGGGTTTCCGTGACCCTTTCCGGCCTTCCTGGACGGGCCGGGTTGCGTCTCTAATGCCGTGCTGATCAATCTGTGGTTACAGGAAGTTTGGAGCATTGAGACCGGGGCGGAGCGGGCCCAGCATCTGGCCTGCTTGTCCGTCCTCCCGTCCGTAGAAATTACCGCAGGCTTGACATCATACTTGTAGGATTATGATAAACACATCCATGAAATTCTACGTAGCACATACCCCCCTTTTTTCTCACCGGAACCTCATTGGCTGGACCCCGCACGCTCACGATTCATCTTCGGGGTAGAAGGTTGACTCGCACCTATATCTAGAAGTTTTGCCAATAAAATTACGATATGGCGTCCATGTTTGAGGAAAAAAGCATAGTGGACACAATATGTCTTAATCCGTTAGAAAGCTTTCCTCAGACGGCACCGGCGAATCAAGATCCACAGAAGGGTTCTGGAGATTCCCTTTCCATCCCATGATCTGCGCCGAACAATTCTTCCTCTTCACGGACCAGCGGGATTTGGCTTTGCTGTTAGTTATTAACGCGGTATGGGATCGACAAAGTGGTATTTCCACACAAGATGATACCCGAGATGGAAGCGAGGGAGAAGGGAAAAAGGTGGCATTGCATCATGGGCTAGACCCTTTCTTTCTTTCTTTTCCTACTTGTTGTTTTCTTTCCATCTTCCAAGGTTTCTTCGATTCCCCTGCAGCAACTTACAGGTGCGGTAGGTAGCCCGCATGAACCGCGAATAAGATTCGACCATAACCAGGTATTTTGATGCATTCGTAACTGTCTGTGCTACATACTAGATCGAAATTCAGACACTGGGGTGTTGTTGATGGGGGGTGCGGGACGGGAGGGAAAATAGGAATCTATTTCGTGCCGGTCACGAATATGGTAATAGGGTATCACATCTGATCATAGAGTTACAGTTGAACTTCGGCCTGTAGAGAGGGGAGGGAAGTTTCAATAGGGTCCATATTGCACAGTAATGTATTGTGCGATGCGTATATAATAAGAGCTTGCTGGGCGAAATATCTCATGCAGCGCACCTTGGTATCCATAAGAACCAGAATTTTGTTAAATAGTCGCCGAACAGTGGTGGCGGGGAAGGGAGGGGGGAAGTGAGAGAAAAGCACACCTTCGAATGCACTACGCCCGCATTGCATTAGAACGTGAACAACCCCTTTGAGTTCTACCGTGAGTCTCACTAATTATTCAGTAGTTTAGTGGGGACTAACAAGCAGAGAAGTGGGGCAAATAATTGCGGTAATCATGGGGAAGACAAGTTTGCTATCAAGATACCGGCTGGGTTTTTTACTTGTTTCGGTGATTGGTGTGTAGGAGCGAGGTATCGAGACTGGCTAGACGCTCTGAAGCCTAAGGGTGGAGCCTATTATAAGCTATCACATTGAGGATTTTTCTACTACAGTCGCACCCCGCTATAATGGACCCCTTTATAGTGAAAAAACCGGTGTTACGAATGAATTGTGGGGGAGTTTGGATGCCTCATACAAATATCCCCGCTATAATGAATTTTATCAGGTAACGAATATTAATTGATTTTTCAGATTTTGTACCCTTGTTCCCATACAAATTTAATCTGCTATAACAGACAACTGGTAACTAGAGAAGGAGATTTGCGTATGTTTGGCTAAAGCCATGATCATACTGAGAGGGATAGAGATTTAGGTCCTGCGAGTTATATCGATGGGGGTGCGTATTGCGACGAGTTTGACCCTCATGCCCACCAAAACTGCTGCCCCGGGCTTCTCCCAACTCTTTCTCATCTTCAGTTACACTATCATGTTCAAGTTCTGTTTCCCCTACCCTCAAGCCCAGAATGCCACCCTGTACCATTGTGCTCTGCTCTTCCGGCCGCCCACTTCCATCAAATCCACAAAATTCTCTCTCGTTTCCCTTTTCTGTTTCACCATACCGGTTACTTCTTAAGCTCATAAAACAAGGTTGATAAGCCTGAGGGTATGCTATGTGCTGAGACTTCGGCTGGGAAGATATTCGAGTAAAGAAGCTGTTAATTGTCTTTTTTGTTTTTGGATTCTTGATAGCTAATTGGGTAAACATAATTAGTAAAACTATAGTTTTCTTTCATATATAATCAAGAATTGAAAAATCTGATCTATGAGAGAAGAAGATCTGAGGGGTATCCTTCTGTAACAAGAAATAAATGGAAACTTACTGGTGAATAGCAGAGGCTACAAAGGTAGACTGTTCGACCATCATGGAGTATGAGATTGTCCATCCAGTGGCAGTTGGAAGGGAGCTGACTGGTAATAACTGCCAGTGCAGGTAGTGAGAGTGTAACGACCCTACAGATAGGTAGCTACAGCGGACTAGACTTATGCCCATATGGTATACCAAGTGGTAACCAGATTGAGGATAGACCAGTATACTTAGTAGACTACCGGTAGACATGAGTTGGTACAAGTGTCTACAAAGTGACTTGGTGGCATAGGGTTAGACAGGGTAACCTTCAGAGAGTATGTTCGCGTAAAGTTAAGGACACATCGTAAACGTTGCATGGGTCTCCGGGGCGACATTATATGTGGTCGGACAGACCCCTGAAGGAAATAGAGGCATGAAAGGGTAAAGTTACCCTACCTTAGAAACATGATTACCCTACCTTGGGGACTCAGTTACCCTACCTTCACCGACAAAGTCATCTGCGGACTTAGAGGAAAGTTATCCCAGTATAGTAGGACTCTTAGATGTTTACCAGGCTGCTTCGTATGGCATGAAACAGGCTACTGACAGAGCAGGAGTGGTCCGAACCTCTTGTAACTTTCAGGGGATATTCCTGTCACCCCCCTGCGGCCCCAGTGGTGGTACAGGGTGACAGCACTGAACAGCTGTGTAGTTGTATGCTTTCTAGTAAAATAAGATCCATAGGAACACTCCCATAACACTGTATGAGTTGTGGCCGTCCAACCGACCAGAAGCTGTTCACAGGATATATAAGGAGTGTGAGGGTGACCGCCTCCTGGGGCGCCACCTGGATAACACCTGGGAACCACCTACGTGCATACTTTGACCTCCGAGTCCAGGTAATAGTATGGTTAACAGTAGAGTGCTAGGGGCTGACCGGGGAAGCTGTAAGGCTTCCAGGACAACCACCTCAATGCCAGTCCCAGGCTACCCTGTAAACTATAGCATTACCATGAGTTATTAGTACACTCTAGAGGTGTAAGTCTTGTCATGATTTAAGAGGGTCTTACATGGTTGGTTGTAGGTAGTGCCCCTGCAGTCAAGCAGCAGGAGACTTCTTATCGTGGAAGCATGCAGTCAGGTTTAGAAGCTTAGTATAGCCAAGTAGATTTGCCGATAGACTGCATAGCTTGTATAGATCAAACCGCCACTGGGCCAGTGAGGCCCAATAGATATTATCTCTACGGTGGGCATGTCGGTTGGCCACTGACATGCTACTGATAGGACGAACTTCCACTCATGCAGATGTAGTTGGAGAGACATCACCAGGACCCATCAGCAAAAAAAGCATTTGCTCCAGACGTATAGGCATTGCGTTCGGACGCAGGAAATCCATCTGGACCATCCTGTCAGCCGTGCCCGCACTCGGATGGCCCCAGCAGAATGGTTGCATCCTAGTCCGTTGGGTACAATACAACCCGCATCCTGTCTGCCCAGTCCACCCGGATGGTCAATTTCACATCCTAATCTCCCAAAGAACACCAAGGTAAGTGACCCATGGGTCTCTGCATTGGAAAACTATACCTGCCCCTAATGGCCTCGACTTACAATGGGCTACTTCACCACCAGGTAAAGGCTGTTCAGACGAAAAAGGATCTTAACATAGGATGACTAACCATCTATTGTCCCGGTAACGACCCAAAACATACCCCTTATTTGATCACTGCTAAGAGTACTCGCAAAAGGTTTCTAAGTTCTTTCACACCTCGGATCAGACTTGATAATCGAATCAGTGGAACTATTGAATATTATCAACCTTCAGAGAGGGGCAGGCTTTCCCATCCAGACGGACACTATTCAATACCCCTAAGCGAGCGGATTCGAATGAGGCCCTTCCCGACTCTGGCAGACATCTGCCCGGTGAGGTGTGCACCTTTTTCTTCTTGCTGACCTCTATAGCCATGCAGACGCTTCGAAACCTGTCCCATTCGATTCGCCTTGGCGAGTGGACTCCAATGGGACCCTGTCTGACTCTGGCGGACATCTGCCCGGTGAAGTATCCACCTTTTTCTTCTTGCTGACCTCTATAGCCATGCAGATGCTTCGAAGCCTATCCCATTCGATTCGCCTCGGCGAGCAGACTGCAATCGGACCCTGCCTGACTCTGGTGGACATCTGCCTGCTGAGGTATCTCCCTTTTTCCCCCTGCTGACCTCAATAGCCATGCGGACTCTTCGAAACATACACCATTCGATTCCCCTCAACCGGTGGATTCCAATGCACCCTGTCCCGATGCTGTCCGACCGCTGGTTGAAGGGTTATCCATACCTTTGTACTTGAGTTTCCCGGGCAAGTACTTTCAAATTGTTGGCCACTGAGTCCTACAGGCATGCGGACACTTTCAGACCCATACCATTCGATTCCCCTCAGCGAGCGGACTCCAATGAGACCCTTCCCGACTCTGGCAGACATCTGCCCGGTTAGGTGTGCACCTTTTTCTCCTTGCTGACCTCTATCGCCATGTAGATGCTTCGAAACCTATCCCATTCGATTCCTCTCGGCGAGCGGACTCCAATGAGACCCTTCCCGACTCTGGCGGACATCTGCCCACTGAGATATCCACCTTTTCCTTCCTGCTGACCTCTATTGCAATGCAGACGCTTCAAAACCTATCCCATTCGATTCTCCTCGGCGAGCCGACCCCAGTGTGACCCTTCCCGACTCTGGCAGAGATCTGCCCAGTGAAGTATCCCCCTTTTTCTTCCTGCTAACCTCTGTAGCTATGCGAACTCTTCGAAACCCACACCATTTGATTCCCCTCAACCGGCGGATTCCAATGCACTCTGTCCCGATGCTGTCCAACTGCGGGTTAAAGGGCTATCCATACCTTTGTACTTTAGTTCCCCGGGCAAGTACTTTCAAATTGTTGGCTACAGAGTGCCACAGGTATGCGGTTACTTCGAGACCTATACCATTCAATTCCCCTCGCTGAGCGGATTCCACCGCACTCAGTCCCGACGCTGTCCGACCACTGGTTGCAGGGTTATCCATTCTTTTGCACTTTAGTTCCCTGGGCAAGTACTTTCAAATTAGTAGCTACCGAGTGCTACTGTTTTCTAGACTAGCCTTAATCAATATATTCCTCTTTTAGTATCTAAATGACTCAAATAAGTAAACATGAGTAATACTTGGTGGACCTTTCCGGACAACTCTCTCAGTATTTGGATATTCTCCACGGTTTTCACTAACTTATTCAAAGTCCTCGAAGGTAGAGCTGTTCACCGAGCAGGTATCTGACGATAGCCAGTTATACCTGAGTACTTCCACTATTCTACTGAGGCATCGGGTTGCCTCTAGAGAACCTTTCTGTGTCCAGTACCTTCTGAGTCCTTGGTTGCGTCTGCTGTGTCCGGGCGGCATGGACCCCTGTCCACCAGCATCTGGTAAAAGACCGCACACCCAGGACGCGAGTTTACGTTCTATGCATCTGGACCGCCGGACGCACAGGGAGTACGGGGTTTGTCAGGGTACAACTTTTTTTTTTTGCTGATGCACCAGGGGACCGTGAGATCCTTCTACTATCATACATGGGTGAAAGCAATAAAGGGTATATTTGTTTCGCTTCAAACACTTTATACTTACTTAAATAACCATAATAAAGTAGATTCCAAAATATTGAGTCCATAGGTCAAGTGGATTTGTAGCTATCATATAGTAAAATTGGTACAATTTGTATGTAGTTTGTATGTAGTTTCATATCACTTTTTCAACTACCAATACTTTGAGAAATGCTTGTAAACTAAATCCAAACCAGGTCACCCTGAATATATAAGTCTTATACTATCCTTCTACATATTTTAGAATGCCTTTCTTGGGGGGTTTTGAATTTTATATTCTTAGGAAAGAGTGCAGGTTCTCTCTGGCATAAGTGATCTTAAAGCCACTATAGCAGAGCAACAATTTATTTACATGAAATTAAAAATACATATTCTGATTCTCCATATATTAAAGTACCTGTAGCTAGATTTTTATCATGGTATCTCTATTATTAATAGAGATAATCCAATTGAGGTTACATTCCTCCCTGGTTGCCATAGGTGAGCGGGATCCCGGTAGTGAGCGGGATCACCGTAATTTACGTTAGATTAGAATATCAATTTTAAGTTTTTTTACAGCCCCAGAATGTGTTGAATAGAAAGCGTGGGGTAGCATGGTTTGGGTTGTTCCATGCCATTCTACTCACCATTTTATCACCAGCATCGTACTGCACATCCACGCATCCCAAGGAGTGGGGAGGCTGTCGTATAAAATTGATTCCGGGAGCTTCGGTAGACTAATAACTCTATGATACTTGCGTTCTCATCGCGGATCTGAAGCCGGGTTACTATAAAAGTGTCTCAGGGTATAATAATAATTTTTCCAGTAGAGTTCATTGTGCGGGGTTGTCTAGGGGTAATGTGCTCGCCTGGTGTTCGGTTAGTTTTGTCAAGGAACAATCGGAAAGGAAGTGCAAAGGTTGGTCTCGCCCCTAACGTCATGAACCGCATTTTCCGCTCTACTGCGGTACGCCCTCGCCTTCATATACCGCCACTATCATCACTTCTAACTCCTTACGTCCACCGCTCATTCACAGCAGCAGCTTCAGCGCCTCCACCCCCACTGTCATCGTCACCCCGCGGAGCGCTATGGTACGCCCGTCTTGGTACAGTTTTCGTCGCCCACGGCTTGTTCTGGAGCTTCCTGGGGACGTACATCATCGAGCAGACGATACCGCTTGCGAAGGGTCTCAAATCGGCCCCCATTACGGATTCCGATGATGCAACAGTGTTCGAGCGTGCCGCGGATAATAACAGGACTGTCCAGATTCTGCGGAGCAATCCAGACTACGAAGAGACAAGGCCATGGAACTCGTTGACTAACGAACAGAAAAAGAATAAATTGACCGCCGGTCTGCTTGCTGGGAATGGAATGATCCAGTATAATCGTGTGTGGGTGAATAGGAATGACGGGAGCACTGTGCTGGTACTTGGTTTGGGACGGAAGCTTGCGGGGTATCCGGAGACTATTGTGAGTTGATTCTGAATAAAAATAATGGGGCATCAACTGACTGAAGGGGGTTTGATAGCACGGCGGTCTCATTGCCACTGTATGCATTTCCACTTATTACGATCTAACGAGTAGAACTGATGGCTTGTGGAACAAAGATAATGGATGAAGCACTCGGAAGAACAGTGCGTCCGCTCTATCACTCCAACACCCCACAATCCTAGCCACCCAATTGACAGCTATCCAGGCACTAAACGTCCTCCCAACCCGCAACATCGTAACCGCGAAACTATCGTTAACCTATAAACGTCCGACCATAGCCCAGCGTCCATCCGAGCTCCGGCCAAGTCCCAAGGAATTCGTAGTCCTTAGGACCTGGGTTGTCGAAGTAAGTAGCCGCATTCAATCAATGCAAAAGCACCCACCGCCGATTAGCTAGTCCCTTCGCTAATGGCATCGCTGCCAAAGCACACTGACCGCAAAGCGACTGTTCAAGGAAGACTGGAGGATAACGAGGGTCGGGCGCTGGTGGAGAGCGATGCTGTCTTTGTCGTGCCAAAGGTGTGGAAATTAGCTGAGTTACCGAGAGAGGTCTAGATCCCTCCGATGTATATTTTGGATCTGTCAAATCGTGGAGGCCGATCAGGTGTTGGCACAAATTGGTTTCGTTCTGCAAATGTCGATGATCTAAGGGTGTTGCGATTTTGTGTGCTGGAGTTCATTGACAGAAATTTTGATATTTCATAGTTTACATCCATGAGTAGTCAACCCAACTCTACCGTATCTAATACCTTGCTCGCGCAGCCGGGTTGAAGCCGGACACCTCAGATGGAAATCCCCATACAGTGTGTCTGGCCTCAAATTGACCGCGTGAGTAGATGCCACAGGCTGTGATACACATTCTACAGCTCAGTGGAGCTGGGGACTGCCGGAACCCCTCAGTCAAACTACCGGTATGTTACTTGTCACCTTGTTGCATATTTCTACCCCCATACGTATTCAAGGACGGTAGGATTGAGGATTTCTTCTTCAAATGTTCTCTCCCCTCCTTGCCGACTCCTCCTTTTTCATCTCCCACCACCCCCGGCACACCCCGCTTAACCCTTGATAATTGTGCTTGTTGCATTCAACTACTCGCCGCACTTCAGTTCACCTCACCTCGTGAAACCCCCCTTTCCGTCATTGCTTCCGTTTGGTTGTGAGCACGGGTTCTGCGCAAGCATAACTTGAGTCATCTCATCGAAATCAAATTCTCTTCGTAAGGAAATGCTTCACAACGGGTCAATATTACAAAAAGAATATTTCGTCACCACTCCTCGGCAGTCCTCTCACCATGTCCGATACAAGCCCAACGGCCGGACTACTTGCCCCTACCACCCCTACACAGTCCTTCACTTACGAAATCTACTGTATCTGAAGAACTTGATCAGACCGACTACTATCATTAAAATGAGTGTTACGACCGCTCACGGATGGCTTCAGACAAACCACAAACCGGGCGGAATTCATGTGAGGACTAGGCAGGGTGCTCAGGGAGACCAAGCATCCATTCCATCCGCCTTCGGGTGCGGACGGGACGGACGGCGGTACCTGAAAGGATTCCCTGGGTGGACGGGTATCTTGGGGTCCGTGGGGATGACAGCCCGCAACGGACGAGCGGGGACAGCAGGTGACTTAGGTTGCGGGGTCTATCAACTCCCTCTAGGTGGCCAGCGGGACCTGCAGGTAATTGGCGGGGACTACAAGTACCGTCTAGGAGTTACCAGCCGGTAGATGACTGCGGGGACCAGCTGTTACCCCCATTCACGGCAGCCTTTCACAAAGGGTTGATGCTCTTGTCCTAGAGCTAGAGATACACCTCGGGGAGAGTCCTGTAGGTGCCTGTAGGGCTACCAGAACGCTCGGGATCACTGAATATGGCTCCCCCCTTTTTGTAACTGTGGCAGAAAAGTCCCTGGGGGACTAGCAAAGGAAAAGATCTCATTACTGTTCAATACCCTTCAATTCCATAGTGCTTCTGGTATGTAACTAACTGCCAAGCTTAATTTAAAATAAAAGAGGAAGGGATAAAAAGAAAATACTAGCAGTATACTTAAATAAAGGGAAGAAACTTTAAAAGCTTGCTGTTTCAGAGTTTTAGAGAAAAAGAAAGAGAAACAGGCACACTGTTTGACATACAAGGAAAATAGCATTTTACTAACCTTTATCGTATCTTTATTGCAAATAAAAGATTTTGATATTGTGTTTCACCACTTATCACTTAACTCATGGACATTCTATTAAAATTTTGTTTTTATTATAATAGTCAAAATGATAGCTACTGTATACATATAAAACATTGAATATAAATTGACTAAAAAGTCTTAGGCTTTGCAAATGAAGATTTTAGAAAAATTGTATTTGTTAAAATAGCAGTATGTAAAAACAAAATCTTAGTGAAGCTAAATAATAAGGAATATTATTATAAAATCATCCTGTGCCAATTGAAAACATACTCTCAGACCACAACCACAAATAATTTATTTTGATTTAACTATCTATCTAGTCATCTAGAAAATATATTCAGCAGCTCAGAAAATATTGTTTATAATATAATAACCTGTGTAGACCCTTTTATGTGAAAAGGAGATAAATTTTCATGGAATACACTTTTTATAATCTCAAATAACTGTAGCATTCCAGCTATTTATTAAACTGATAATCAGAGCTAGAAGACAAGTAGTTGTTGACCTATTTGGCTTGAAAGATAACTGTTGCAAAATAGTATACTTGTAACATCCTACTTCTGGATATAAAATATGTGTATTATGTAATATTCTTCTTATATCATAATATAACCAAAACAGTTTACCCTTTTTACTTGTAGCCAACAAGTCTAAAATTATTAAAATAAACACATTTTTTTAATTCTATCTCTATAAATTAGAACCAGTCATACTAGATTAGATTATTGATATTTCAAAATAATATTGAAGTATTTTTGAACTCTGTTATTTAAAAGTAAGGTTAGATAAAAGTAATCTTCTCTCAAACCCTATAGATATGATTTGTAACCAGTACAGGTACTATGGTTACTGATATATTTTCCTCTAGGATTAGTTTGGGTTAAGGATATGAGCCTTGTGGCTGTAGTCTTGTTATATTAAGCAGCAGGTATCGTTTGATACCCATCAGCAAAAATAATAGCTTGCATTCTGAGGGTCCTGTGCATCAGACACACAGGACACAAGAATGCAAATTGAGAATCAGGACGCAACCATGGTACCACACAACGCATCCGATACAAGCAAACGCAGCACCTAGGAAGGACACGCCGGGTGCAGCACATAATACTCAGGACGCCTCCTGACGCTAGACCACATGTTCCTAAGATAACCGAAGCGTCCCCTCTTTACCAGTTTCTGACCTCGGTCACCTCGGTCACAATAGATTTCATGCTATCTGTCACAAATCGTGACTAAGCGAGGCAGATTTCACATGACTCATACTGTGAGTCATAAGGTGTGTTGGATTTGACACTATGATGTCACTTGACTCATAGTTCTCACATGACTACGCACTCGCGAGTTATTGTTATATTATGATTGGGTGATTGTTTCATGACTCACGATTGTGACGTCACACGATGTAATGACTTTCGCACATGACTCATATTATGAGTCATGGGTTTCACGCATGTGACTCGTTTGAGCACATGACTTGGTTTATGAGTTTTGATTGGTTAAACGGAATGTTGTGCGATAATTTATATAAGTCATCGATGGATTTCGCGCTATGACTCACTACGAGTCATAGAGGTTTATGTAGCGCGGGGTGATTAGTCACCAGGGTTAGGGTTGTGGGAAGATGCCTATATAAGGCGCTTGGTTCCGACCAAGGGATAGGCCACGAACCATCTCTCCTCCACCTCCGGCGATTGAAATCTCAACACCACGGGAAATCATCGTCACTATCCCCCACCCACCTCTCTTCCCCCATCATGGCTTCTGCCTAGGGGTTGACGTTAAGCCATCTTCCCTCCTCTCCTGAGGCACGCATGCCTCCCCTCCTTGGGGTTCTCGTTCCTGTTCATCGTTGACACCCGCTCATGAAGTTCGGTTCTCCCCCTTACCCCGCACTTGCTTTGCACCCCGCTTAGCATTTTGCACGGTCGGAAAGCTTCTCGCTTCGTTCACGGTCGGCGTTACGGTGTCGGACTCACGGTCGAAGTAGGCCTCGGCTTGCTGGGCTTGTACCTCTGATGGGGAAAGCCTCGGTTAGTAACATCTCGGTCTCGCCTCGGTTTTGTCGTCGTCCCAAAAGCCCTTGCTATGGCCTGTTTGTCGGTTGTGGCTAGCCTGTTCGCGATCCTTCCTTCTGCCACCTCCCGGTTCTGTCCGCTTGCACCATTACTGCTACAGCTGCTGGCACCTTACTGCCTCCTCATCCTCCCCGATCGTTCGTCCACTCCTCGGTTACGCCCAGTCGTGGTATTGCACTATCTCCTTGCCTGGTGTCCAATGCCTTGGATCGATGTAATTACCGGCGCGACCGTACGTTTATGGTTACAATGTCAGCCCACAAGTCCAGTGGTTTTCTCTCGTAACGGCGATCACACATCCTCCCCCCTGGGCCGTGTCGGGCCTTCGCGAGCGAATCCTTTCTTTTGTTTTAGGGGAGCCTGCTGAAGGGTGTGGGTCTCTCTCCTGTACGTCTCTATGAATTGTTTCCTTACGTGTCTTGGGTATTATTTGTCTCAGGTGCTAGGCGAGGGGGATTTTTCCTATGGATTCGGGGTGTTTGATTGTTCCCATGACGAGTTGAAGCGGGCCGTTGTTGGGATTAAGATTTTGTTCACGCCATAGCTAGCGCTGCATGCGAGTTCTTATACCTAACAAAGAATATATGAATTAAAAATAAAAAAAGAATAAAAAAATAAAAAAACCGACCAAGGGATAGGGCACGAACCATTGCAACAACACCTCCAGCGATTGAAATCTCAACACCACGAGAAATCATCGTCACTATCCCCCACCCACCTCTCTTCCCCCACGATGGCTACTGCCTAGGGGTTGACGTTAAGCCTTCTACCCTCCTCTACTCGGGCACGCATGCCTCCCCGCCTTGGGGTGCTTGTTCCCGTTCTTCGTTGACACCCGCTCATGAAGTTCGGTTCTTCCCCCTTACCCCGCACTTGCTTTGCGCTTCGCTTAGCATTTTGCACGGTTGGAAAGCTTCTCGCTTCGTTCACGGTCGGCGTCACGGTGCCGAACTCTCGGTCGAAGTAGGCCTCGGCTTTCTGGGCTTGTACCTCTGGTGGGGAAAGCCTCGGTTAGTAACATCGTGGTCTCGCTCGGTTTCGTCGTTGTCCCAAAAGCCCTTGCTATGGCCCGTTTGTCAGCTGCGGCTAGCTTGTTCGCGATCCTTCCTCTCTCCTCCTCCCGGTTCTGTCCGCTTGCACCGTACAGCTATCATCCTCTCCCCGGCTGGCACCCTACTGCTCTTCAACCGGCTGGCACCCTACTGCTACTCACCGGCTGGCACCCTACTGCTCATCGTCGTTGGCTGGCATCCCCTCTGCCCGGTGGCTCCGCTCGCCATCTACCCTTCCGATCGGTTGGCCCCTCCTCGGTTACGCCTAGTCGTGGTATAGCACTGCCTCGGTGGCTTTGTCCAATGCCTTGGATGGGTGTAATGACCTGCCTGACCGTACATCATGGTTGCGGTGGGCCCTCTACTGGAGTTTTCCTATGTCACCGATCATCAATCCTCTCCATCAGGCCCCGAAAGGGCCTTAGCGCAGCCGTCGTTTCTTTTGTTTTGGGGAGCCTGCGGAAGGGTTTGGGTCTTTCTACCTGTACGTTTCTACGTATTGTTTCCTTATGTGTCTGGGGTATATTATCTTAGGTGCAAGGCGGGGAGGACTTTTCCTATGGACTCGGGGTGTTTGATTTTTCCCATGAAGAGGTGAAGCGGGCGGTGGAATTGCATTTATAGGTTTTTTTCTCTTCATAGCTAGCGTTGCATAAGGCTTTTTGTACCTAGAAACAAATAACGCATGATTACAAAAAAAAAAAAAAGAAATGACCAAGGGATAGGGCCACGAACCTTCTCTCCTCCACCTCCGGCGATTGAAATCTCAACACCACGGGAAATCATCGTCACTTTCCCCCACCTACCTCTCTTCCCCCATCATGGCTACTGCCTAGGGGTTGACGTTAAGCCATCTTCCCTCCTCTCCTGGGGCACGCGTGCCTCCCCTCCTTGGGGTTCTTGTTCCTGTTCATCGTTGACACCTGCTCATGAAGTTCGGTTCTCCCCCTTACCCCGCACTTGCTTTGCACCTCGCTTAGCATTTTGCACGGTCGGAAAGCTTCTCGCTTCGTTCACGGTCGGCGATATGACGTCCGGACTCTCGGTCGAAGTAGGCTTCGGTTCTGCTGGGCTTGTACCTCTAATTGGGAAAGCTTTGGTTAGTAACATCACGGTCCCGCTCGGTTTCGCTGGCGTCCCAAAAGTCCTTGCTATGGCCCGTTAGTCGGTTGTGGCTAGCCCGCTCGCGATCCTTCCTCTACCCCCCTCCCGGTTCTTTCCGCTGGCACCGTTTTGCCCCAAAAGCTGGCACCTTACTGCTACACCGCTCCTTGGCTGGCACCCTACTGCTCCCCACCGGCTGGCACCCTACTGCTACTCACCGGCTGGCACCCTACTGCTACTCACCAGCTGGCGCCCTACTGCTACTCACCCGCTGGCACCCTACTGCTCCTCCTCCGATCGGTTGACCCCTCCTCGGTTACACCTAGTCGTGGTATAGCACTCCCTCCGTGGCTATTGTCCAACGCCTTGGATCGTTGTAATGACCTGCCTGACCATACATCACGGTTTCGGTGGGCCCTCTACTGGAGTTTTCCTATGTTGCCGATCAACAATCCTCTCCCCGCGGGCAGCGTTTCTGGCCGTTTGAGTCTTTTCTTTTCTTTTGGTGAGCCTGCGGAAGGGTTTGGGTCTCTCTACTTGTAAGTTTCTATGTATTGTTTCCTTACGTGTCTGAGGTTTCTATCTTGGGTGCTAGGCGGGGGGGACTTTCCCTATGGATTCGGGGTGCTTGATTTTTCCCATGAAGAGGTGAAGCGGGTCGTGGCTATTGTTTATAGGTTTTTTTCTCTCCATAGCTAGCGCTGCATGAGGCTATTTGTACCTTAAAACAAATCACGCATGATTACAAAAAAAGAAAAAAAAGAAAAAGAGACCACGGGATAGGGCCACGCTTCTCGCAAACTTCTTCCCCCCCCCTACCTTTCACATTCAATCTCAACTCTACCCCGCTTTGCGTCCGAAT
>Ga0307509_10004677_pt1 | contig 19565 bp, 10 predicted proteins | sample 10_EM_MG_FD_202245 | JGI IMG/M metagenome (GOLD analysis project Ga0307509, IMG submission 202245) | Populus trichocarpa ectomycorrhiza microbial communities from riparian zone in the Pacific Northwest, United States - 10_EM | ecosystem: Host-associated > Plants > Roots > Unclassified | place...
CCCCAATATTCTTAAAATATTTTCATGATCTTATTTAATAATAAAATAAAAATCAAATGAGAATGAGATAACTTCAGAGAAAGAAACAAAATTGAATCATAACTCCTAACAAATCAAATATTAAAGTATGAAATTGAAAAAAAAAAAAAAAGCTGATCCAAGTCCACTTGAGTCAGCCATGCAAATACATGATATGATCATGAAACTGAGATAATCATTTAGAAAAAAAATTGAATAAAAATAAAAAGCTCAATTCTCAAACTAATCCAATATTGAAGGATAAAATTGAATTTTATTTTTGAAAAAAGGAAAGGAAAAAAAAAATCCGAGTCACCTTGGATTAAATATCTAAACTTGCAACTTAGAACTTAAGTTGGGATAACCCTATCATAACCCAAATTTAGGTCCCAAAAATTGTTTTATATTTTGCTTTTTTATTTAAAAATCCAAAAAAAAAATCATAAATTCAAAATCCAAAAATATTTTTAGGACACAAATAGATGAGATTTTGAGTTACAACATGTCAAAACACCAGAAGGATAATGCAATTGGAATATTGTTGACGAGATAGGATAAAGAAGGACTTGATTGAAAAAAAAGTAAGATTGAAAGTCAATTTGATCAAAATTAGAAGAATTAATCAAGTTCAAGGACTTAATTAAACTTCTAATGGGTTTAATTGACTTAATTAAGGACTTAATTGAAGAAAATTAAGTTTGAAAGTCAATTTGACCAATTGAAAGAATTAATTAGATTCAATGACTTAATTAAACTTTTAATGAGTTTAATTGACTTAATTAAGGACTTAATTAAAGCAAAAATAAGTTTGCAAGTAAATTTGTCCAAAATTTGAAGAATTAATTAACTTTAAAGATTTAATTAAACTTTTAATGGGTTCAATTGACTTAACTGAGGTTTTAATTTAAACAAAAATAAGTTTTCAAGTCATTTGGACAAAATTGAAAGAATTAATTAGGTTTAATGATTTAGACCTCTTGATCTCACAGTTAAGCAACCCACACACAAACGATTCAACTCTCGAAAAGCTAAGTAAATAAAGTTTGATAGGAGTGTGACACAAATATAACTTATACCTAGGCACCGACACTATTGGAATTGAACCCCCACCCAACAAATAACAATTTATGAATGAGATGTATATTGGATTGACACCACAAAGTCAGTTGCACTTCGATAAGTTATTTTTAGTCCTTTAGAGAACCAAGAAAGAGAGAATATCTCATCTATACACCTAACAACAAGTTGCAACAAAACAAAGTATTTTTTTTCAATAATCCAAACATGAAAATCACTTACGTTCAGATATTAGGTATAAGTTTGATAGGAGAGAATATCTGAACATAAGTGTTTTTATACTCACCTAATATGAAATAAACCTTAGTGGACCTCTTTTGTGAACTTATATGAGACTCACTTACAATTAGACATGGAACCCTAAGTGTTTAAGCCCAAAGCATAAAATTGAAACTGAAACTAATAGGTCTGATGGCTGCCACACAAATACAAAGAAAATTAAAATAAGATAGTATGATTTTCCCTAGTTTAGAAGTCATTAATGCCGAAATAAACTTTCTTGTAGTTGTAGGAGTGTTTTCCGCCCTTAAAGATCCCTTGTTGGCTAGGAAAACATGATCTGATTTGGTCTGCAATGTTGCTGCCCATATGTTTCCTTGTTTAGCTTGGATTTCCTTGTAAGACTTGGACAAATAACAATGCAAATTTTCTCATTGAGTTTGCTGACCTGTAGTTTTCCCTTCTTAGCCAGGAGAATCAATTTATTTGACTTAATTAATCCTTTCTAATTTAGGAACTAGATCTAGCCGAAATTCCTTGCTTCATTAAAAGAATAATATGCTGACTTGGACTCCTTGTTATATATGGAAAATAAGCCAAGTCAAGGCTAACTTGGGCCTGAACACATAAACCCTCTATGGAACTCGGGTTGAGCCTTTCTTGGACTTGGATTAAAGATGAATTAGAGGTTGTCCATTATGCTTCTTAAGTGTCTTTTGCTCTTTTAGGTCCATCTTGCTCCATATATGCTAAACTATCTCATTCAATGCCTCTTTAAGTCTCTTAGCCCCAACCCTTGTAATCGGCCCACTTAGCTCCTCTAATGGGTCAATGGTGTGTCTAGGAGTGGTGTTAAGCTAGTCCTCATTATTCTCTCTATTAGTTTAATATGCTATGTAAGTCTCTTAGCCCCAACCTTTGTAATTGGCCTGCTTGGCTCTTCCAATGGGTCGATGGTGTGTCTAGGAGTGGTGTTGAGTTAGTCCTTATTTTTCTCTCTATTAGTTTAATATGTCATGTAGTCAATCAGTTGGTTACACGTGGCATTATTATATTCATATAAATACATATGTATTATTAATAAAAGCTTAATTTATCCTTAATATTCATATAATATTATATTAATAAATCTAGAGCAAAGATAAAGTCTATGAGACAAAAATGCTTTGCAAAAGAAATTATAAAGTTGTTATAATTATGGAATTCCTATTTCATCAAAGCATTGTTCCTAAAATGTTCCTGATCGATGCTCTCTTAAATACCAGACACTCATTAGAACCGTAAAAACTAGTACATATTATGTTATTTCTTTTATGAAAGGAAACAGTTGTTTTCATAAGCTAAGGTATAAAGGATACTTAGAACTAATATGTAGGTACCTGTCTTAAGACATGTACACTGAATCGACCTGCATGAGAATTTAATATAGAGAGATCATCTATGTCTATGGAAAGGCTCACATGACGGTTGTATAAATGATCCTTAGACTTGAGATCAGTAAGTCATCTTATATAGAGAATGTGTTATGCTTTGATCATGTTACATGTTATCTTAATCGAGATAACGAAATGGTAGACATTGAGTATAACATAAACTATATAAAGTTATTTGAGTGATCAAGAGAGGATTCATCACCCTAGGTAAATTAAGAAAAATGTTTCATCTATTCTCAAATAATATTGACTAAGAAATCATTGACCAATGTGGAATGAGATTTGAAAAGAGTTTTAAATCTTATTCAAATGATCAATGACTATTATGTAGAGAACAAATATGATTTAACTTGGAAGACATACTCCATGCTTTAATGTCAAATCAGAACATTATTGATGAAAGAATATTAATTGCATTGAGAAACCGGTCACTAAAAGGTTAAGTCATACCACTAATAACTTTTCTAATATTTGGGGGATTATGACATGTTGCTAGACGATGCACCTAAACTTTAAATATAAAATATCAATTGTTGAATTAATAATAAATTAAATTGTTTAATTTATTTGATTGTATTTAATTATAATTATAATTTATATTTGAGTCAACATATTAGGAACCTAATGGGTCACACATATTAAGAACCATTAGTCAGAAATTAAATTAGGATGATTTAATTAAGTATGACTTGATTAAAATATATTTTAGAAATTAAGGACTAGATTATAATTAATACATGAATTATATTTTTAGACCTGGAAAAATCATGTAAGAACTTGATTGAGTTAATTTTTAAAATTGTCTTGAATTAATATATGGATATTATTCAGGAGGCAACTTGATATTTTGCCATGCATCTTAGTTTTTAAGTGAGGAGTGGTTGTCTGTTAGAAAGAAAAACTATGTAAACACAATATTAGAGGTAGCACTCTAAACATAATAATCCATCTCTCCTAAATAGGGATATAAGAGGTTTCTCATGGGTGGTTCGTGTGGATTATCATTAGAGGCTGGACTATTGGACAACTTGTGATTTACAACAACCCAACATTTAAGGAATTATTCAAAGTTGAATAAGATCAAATATTCAAGTAATAAATCCATAAACAACTCTAGATCTATCTAAAGGGATCCTATGGACTTTCAAATAATTTTGTTTCATAGTTTTCGATGCGTTTATGATATTCAGGAACCTAACACTCTCTCTCTTTAAAAGGATTTGTTCGCGAATCTTCATCACCTACATCAAACATAGTAAGATCAGAAATATTAAAGGTAACATTAACCTTATATTTACCAGGCAAATCAATTTTATAAGCATTTTCATTGATACTCTTTAGGATCTGAATGGCTCATTACCTACATCAAACAGAGTAAGATCAGAAATATTAAAGGTAACATTAACACCATGCTTACCAGGCAAATCAACTTTATAAGCATTTTCATTGATACTCTTTAGGATCTGAATGGATCATCTCCTTGCGGATGTAACTTGGACTTCTTTTGAGCCAGACATCTCTTCTTGCGCATATGCACCCAAACCCAATCACTAGGCTAAAATACAACCTGTTTGCGCTCTTTGTTGGCTTTATTTGCATACTCACGATTCCTCTTTCCAATCTATTATCGTACACTCTCATGGAGTGTCTTCATCACTTATGCTTTACGATTTCCATCCAAATTAACCCTTTCATCAATAGGCAAAGGAATCAAATCCATGAGAGTTAAAAGGTTAAACCCATAAACAATCTCAAATGGTGAAAACTCAGTAGTAGAATGCACATTTCAATTATATGCAAACTCTATAAATGATAAACAATATTCCTAATTCTTTAAGTTCTTTCGAATGATAGCACACAAAATTTGTGTTCAAGTCCTATTAACTACTTCAGTTTGGCCATCTGTTTGGGGATGACATGTTGTTGAAAACAACAACTCAGTACCTAATTTTTCTCATAACACCTTAAAAAAATAACTAAGAAAACTAACATCTTTATATATATATATAAAAAATGCTTTTACAGACCCCATGAAGTCGTACTATTTTCCTAAAAAACAAATCAACAATATTAGTTGCATCATTGATTTTATGACATAGTATAAAATGCACCATATTTGAAAACCTATCAACTACTACAAAGATTTAGTCCCTACCTTGTTTTGACCTAGATACCCTGATACAAAGTCCATTGAAATGTCTACCTATGGTCCCTTAGATATAGGTAAAGGGATACACAAGTCATGCGGTTGAATTCTAGACTTTGCTTTTCTACATGTTATGTATTTATCATATATGTGTTGCATATCCTTTTTCATTTTTGGCCAATAAAAATGCTTATGCAATACATCCAAAGTCTTAACAACACTAAAATGCCCTATCAACCCACCCTCATGTGCTTCACATACAAGCAATTTATGCATAAAATTCAATGGAACACATAAGCGATATTTTTTAAACAAATATCCATCAAGTCTATAGTACTTTCCAAAGGTAAAAAACCTCACATGCATCATAAACAATAGCAAAATCATTATCATCCTTGTACAATTCTTTTATGTGTTCAAATCCTAGAAATCTAACATCTAAAGTAGATAAAAGAACATACTTGCGTGAAAGTGCATTAGCCACAATGTTTTCATTTCTTTGCTTATACTTGATCACATATGGAAATGTTTCAATAAATTCAACTCATTTGGCATGTCTCTTACTCAACTTACCTTGCCCTTTCAAGTGCTTCAACGACTCATGATCAGAATGTATCATGAACTCCTTGGGCCAAAGGTAATGTTGCACGTCTCCGATGTTCTCACCAAGGCATAAAGTTCTTTCTTATATGTAGGGTAGATTAAAACTGTCCTATTAAGTTTCTCACTTAAATATGAAATGGGCCTCATGTCCTACATTAACACAACTCCTATACCTATACCTGAAGCATCATATTCAACTTCAAAAGCTTATATAAAGTCTAGCAAAGCTAAAACAGGTGTAAAACACAATTTATCTTTCAACATGTTAAAAGCTTTATCCTGCTCATCATCCCATTTAAATCCAATAGAATTTTTAACAATTCTAGTTAAAGGTGTTGTAATAATACTAAACTCCTTCACAAACCATTTATAAAAGCTAGCAAGTCCATGAAAACTCCTTATCTCAGTCACAGATTTAGGTGTAGGCCAATCTGGATGGCCTTAACTTTCCTCTCATCCATCTTGACACCCTATGCAGTTACTACATATCCAAGAAATATAATTTTCTCCATGCAAAAGGCACACTTATTAGGACTAGCATACAATTTTTCATTATGCAATACACTAAGCAAATGATCAAGATGCTCATTCAAGTTCTTGTTATAGATTAGGATGTCATCACAGTACACAACCACAAATCTACTTAAAAATGCACACAAAACATGATTAATCAATCTCAATGCACATCCTCCAAGTTTCATCATTCTTAGACACAAGTAACACTAGCACAACAAAAGGGCTTATACTCTCACAAATGTACCCCTTCTTTATCAACTCATCTACTTGCCTTTAAAGCTTCTTCATCTTCTCAGGATTTCTTCTATAGGCTAATCGATTAGGAATCGAAGCTTCGGGCATAAGATTAATTTGATGTTCAATTCCCCTTAATGGTGGTAATCCGCTAGGAATGTCTTCAAGGAATACATCATCAAATTCTCGTAATAAAGAAATAGCCATACTAGAAACAACAGAATCAAGATCATTAATATTAAAGTAAGCCTCCTTATACACAAGTAAGATCATCGGCTTGATCCTGGCTGGGCTGTCTCTGTCTCTGCAAGGATGGCTTTCTACGTCTCTGCATGGATGGGCATGCTTTGCATGGATGGCTGGTAATTGTCTCTACATGGATGGCTGACAGTTCTTCGTCCCTACATGATAAGCCTCAACGATTGCCTTTGTTATGGATGATGGTTCGTCTCTGCATGGATGAGATACTTCTTTGTTTTTTTTGCTTGGATGGCTGGTAGCTGCGATGCTTCTGCTGCATGGAAGAGATTGGCTTGTAGTTATAATTTGCTGTGGCCGTTTCCTGGATTTTTATTTTCTTTGGTTGCGGTTTGTTGCTTTTCAGGTGTTTTCTTAGATGGTTATAAGGGGCTTGTCCCTTCATCTGATCTATCTGTATATATTTTCTTTGTATTTGTTGTTTTTCAGCATTGTTACTTTTGATCTATAATATATTCTTACATTTGATCAAAAAAAAGATCATCGGCTTGTTAGTGAAAAACATAGATTTGATTTGATCTTTTTTTTTCCATATAAATTAGGTTGTTTCTTTCTTCACTCCTCGGGTCTTACCTCCACTCTCAACTGGTTTAATTAGTGATTTAGAATAAGATGAATCTGATGGTCTACTCTTACCCATGTCCTTACTTGAGTTTTCTCTCTTCCCATCCTCACATTCCTTTTTCAACTTTAATTGATCATCATATACTTGTTTGGAGATAAAGGTATAAGATTGATTGTTTTATCATCTTTTATAATAGTATATCTATTTCTAAACCCATTGTCACACTCGACATCGCGGCAATCTTTAAAAATTAAATTGCAAAAAAGAACAGATTTCTGACATCTTGTTCTTAGATGAGAAATGTCTTGTTTAATGAGTCGCCACCTAGTATTATGGTTACTAGGAGCCCTAACTGGTCAACATAGATTCTATGGTACAAAACTGGTTACTCAAAGGGAAGATATTATCACCCCTTAAGCGTTCTATCTAAAGTAGACTGCATTGATGGTTTTATCTTAAATTGCTAAGGGTTTGTTGTATTATGCTATTGATGGTCTGCTTGTAATATTCCTGACTCTAGTGATAGTGAATATTTGGATACGAAAACTTCCAACTCTAGCGTTAGTAAATATTACGTAACATGAAAAAAAGTATGGTATTCCTGACTCTAGGGCCAGTGAATAAACCAGTAAAATTTGAATTGAAAGCAAAGCATACATATTTTTTATTGTTATTTTTTTATATATATAAAAAGGTATGTATCATATACCAGATTCGCATTTCACAACAAAAATCAACAAATGAAATATACAGTGGAATCGTAAAAAAAAAAAAATGCAAGGGACCAAAAAATAAATTCAAAAGGGTCTATGAATTTTTTTGGAATTTTTTAATATTTTAAAAGGTCTTTTTAGCTGGATATCAAAATGAAGAGAGGTGAAATAAAAAGGGAAAAGCATAAGGATGTGTTTTGCCAAATAAACCCTTGGCCCAAAACAAATTGGGCCTGTTAGGCTTGAGGCCCAGGCTTAGACTAGCCATAACTGATTTATGTCTTTTTTAGGCCGGATCTAGCCTAGCCATATTGGATGGGCTAGACCCGGCTGGGCAGCAGACACGCATGAACTGATTCACGCGTGCATGCATAATCAGTGAATTATTTGATGGCCAATGAACAGTAAGAGATGAATTACCTATGTAATTATAATTGCAAAGGAAAGGAAGGAAATAAAGAACTTACGTACCTGGAGCTGCTACTTGAAGACGAAGACGATGGTGATAAAGGGTTGGCCAGCTAATACTGTTTTCTCTTCCTCTGTTTTTATCTATTCCTTCTCTGGTCTTCCTTCTCTCTCTCTTTGTATTTTTTTTTGTTATTTATCCATTTATATTCACCTTCTTCGTTCTTGTTCTTCGTCTGTTCGCTCTATCCCTGTTTTCACTTTCTTTGTTTTCTCTGTGTTCGTCTCTCCTAAAGACAATGATAATGTAGGGTTGGCTGGCTAATGGTACTCTCTCCTTTTTTGTTTCTTCTTGTTTTGTGTTTGTATTTTCTGTCTTTCTTTTTTTGTTCTTTTCTTTTCTGTGTTTTTCTCCCTCCCTTCATCTTTGTGTTTTGGTCTTTATAGGGCAAGAGAATGCCCTTTCATCTCTCCTAGGATGGTGTGGAGATTAGCACGGTTCAGTTGTGCTTGAGACAAAAAAGGGTACCCATTACTAGACTGTTAGTGGCACATTATGGGAGAGAGATACTGGATAGAGACGTGACCATGATTTGCTATCATTTCCGTTGAATCGTTGAGATGAAGGAGATGAATAGTTTGTTTTGAAATGACGCTATTTTCATCTGAAATGGATGTGATAATGAGCGTGGAATATGTTTTCCCATTGCTGATCTACATCATCTTCCTTAACTTGCACACTCAATACACGCTATATAACCAAAGCCTCCCCCTCAACAGGATATGCAAGCTCCTCATCACTACAATCCTTCAAAAGTAGCATCTCATCACTTTCAGATTTCTCACTTTCATATTCTATCTCCCCATTATCTATTGTAAGCATAACTTTTCTATTTGGACATTAAGAAACAATGTGTCCCTTCTCTAAACACTTAAAGAATTTAATATCTCTATCTTGAATAAGCTAAGTTTTAGATTTACCCTTTTCATTTGTAGGTGCTTCCATTTTTACCTTAGGTGGTTTGACCTTTGCATGCACATAAAGCTTCGGTTAGGTAACCCCCTCTCTTTTCTGATTCAGCCTCCATATTGATGAAGATACAGTTTAATTAGTTTGAAAATGTGCGACCACTCTTCTTTATTTGCCTTTCCACCTTTTTCTCCCACTCCAAATACACCTCAAGATCATTTCCACCTTAAAAGTTAGGAATTTGCATTTTGATAGCATTTAAATCTTCATTTACAACATCATGTCCCTTAAAGTTTTGGAAATTTCCCATCTGGCTAAATTGGAACCTATGTCTATTCTTAAAATCCTTTTGGTTTCTAAGCTCTAAAAACCTCCCTTATTGCATACGATCTTATCCTCAAAACCACCATCACTAAAGTCATCAATGTCTTCCTTAAAATCCTCATAATTAGCCCCTACTTTTCTTACGTCTTGGGTACTAGTACTGGCTTTGTTACCACATTTCTCAACCCTTTTAAGTTAGTCATGCATGTCCTCTACCATAAAATTCACGTGTTCCATGATCTCTGCTAAGGCTTGAAATCGACACTTTACATCACCCTTAGGAAGGGGTGGTGTGTTGTTCTGATATGACATGATGGTGCCTGCAAAAATTGGTTAGTGGTATAAAAATATCCTCACATCACTCGTGTTTCGCTTAAAAATCAGGCTTTTCACTTTTATATTACTCATTATGCCTTTTTTTTTTCTCTCGTCTCACTTTCTTTTGGCTCTTGCCGAACTGAAACCAACACCAAAGTGAACCACTTAGAAGCACAATCCAAATAAGTATATATGAATAGAAGCAATAAAAACAAGAAAACAAGAAAAAAAATAAAACTACGATGATACTCTTGCGAGTAGCAAGCGAATATATCCAAAATATGGACGAAACTAAAGACTCGAATGAAAATATATTTGAAATATGTGAAAACAATACAAAAAACATCTAAATATGTTATATATGATTAAAATGTACTCTAAGAAATGAAAACAACATAAACAAAACAACTTTCAAAAGTTGACGCAAAACAGACTTGATGTAACCATATTATTCGATAATTTTACCCATATTTACCTAGTATTTTGCCCATGTTTTATATATAAAATACCTTGATAATTTTTTTTTATATTTTGAAGACACTTTTGGATTTTAAGATTCGAAAAGGAATAAATTGAAGATAAAATTCAGACCATATTCCAACTCGTGTCGAATATTGGCAGATTTGACATCTGATCGATGTTTATGCAAAACTTGGGCTGTGGAATTAGAAAGATAACATCCATATCTTTCTATACATATATGGAAAGAAAAATAATAATAAAAAAGCATGAAAATCGCAGTCTTTAAATATAAGTCTCGCATTCTGTCAATTTTGGCCTTTGGTCATTCCAACTTAAATATCTTATGTTAGAGAAGTTCGTTTGATACAAACTCAATTGTTTTGGATTCCTGCCTCAAAGACCTATCATCCTACCAAAGTTTAGTAGAAAAGGAGCTCATATGAGAGAGATATGAGTTTTCTAAGACAACCCATAAATTTAGCCAGCATATAGGTTTTGTGAAGATATAAGTCCAACTTACTTCCAAAGCACCCAAACCGACATGACAATTATTTCTTTATATAGAAAAGATCTTTATTTGATAAATTTAACTTCTTTAAGTCCAAAGTCAAAGCTTGAAGATTTTATACAGGATTATTTTTTCTTTTTTTTTAGGAAAATAGTTATTGTACTACTTAAATGTAGATTGTCTATTTTGGAAAGGACTATTATTATTTTTAGAGGATACAAATAGATTAGAGGAATGTGGGGATTAGGGTTTCCTATCAAATAAAAAGAAGAGAGAAAGAAAGAGAAAGGAGTGGCCAAAAAAAAGGAGAAAACTCTCGCCCTTTTCTCCTATACCCGAAATTATATTTTCATCATTTTCTTTTTCTTAATTTTTGATAGACATGAAGGCTAAATTATTTTTTTGGTTTAAATGACATAGAAACCTTCAGATTTCAAAAACTATGAAGATCTATTTTATCTTTTCTTTCCAGTTTATATGATGAGTATAAATGTTTTTCTATACTTATTTCTTATGATTGTTTAGTCTGATTATTAAAGCGGGCTCTAAGTTATTATTCTAACCAATCTATTGTTAAATTTGCTATCAAAACTAGAGTTATGATATTTAAACTTGTGAAGCTACTTAGTTTAATAATTATGGCGGATCTATGTTGTTAATCTTAGGAAAAACATTTAATTAAATCTAACATAAACTGTAGAAAGTTATGTTGTCTAAATTTATCAACCTATCTAGTTCTTAAGGCTGCCATTGAATAAAATTACTAGTACGAACATTGTGGTTGTTTAATGGTTAGGGTTAGTTACACTGTGGATTGGTTAACTAACTAATATTAAGGAAAGATAGATATTCATAATATAAATTGATGTATTGTTTCAATGATTAGTTTTGATTTCCGTAGGTGGACGTTTACTTGAGACCAAGGTTTTGCTCTTAATAAGTTTTGGTTTATTTAATTTAGTTTGATTACTTTATTTTGTTTACCATTGCATAACCTAAATAACCTCAAACCCGCCCCCCCAACTTTAATTCATCTAACATAAAGACCTGAACCAGATATTCCTCGTGGGATTAACCTCTTACTTGCTCTATACTATCTTCTTTGTTTAAGCTAGGATAAATAATTTATGTGACCGTGACATCACAACAACATGTAATCAAGAAATTTTTATAACCGTATTATTTTTTATGTATAATTATGTATCATTGTACTTGTAGATTTAATTGATGGATGGTGAGACTAAGACTATCTTTATGGTATTGTATAAAAAATATTACTCATTTTACATGTACATGATTATTAGAAATGTACAAATTGCATTAAAAAGTTTGGGCTGTTAAAAATGACTTCTTGAAAGGTGAAGTTAAAAAGGGATGTTGCACCATCATTACTGTCGAGTGAAAAAGTGTATGATGAAATCACACAATATAAAGGCATTATATTTGGTTTTCATGCTAGTAAACAAAAGTTCTTTGGTTTTGGTGTGACCTATAATTAGGTAAAATAGAATATTTTCTAGGAGCTTTCTTATTGGAAGACTAATGTCATCTGCTATAATTTGAATGCAATGCATATTGAGAAAAAAAAAGTGTTTAACAATATTTTTAACACGATCATGGACGTGAAAGGGAAAACAAAGGACAATATAAAAGCTAAAATGGATATATCTTTGTATTGTAATTATGAGAATATAGAGTTGGTTAATGATGGGTTCTGTGTTGCAAAACCTAAAGCCACCTTCATACCAGACTCGCAGTAGGGGTTTGTCTGACAGTGAAGGTCCTCTAGTTAACCATAGCAGTAAGAAAGGAAAGGCAATAATTGTTCCTATAACAACCTTGAAAGGCAAATTTCCAGCTGGATCTTTTGAAGGGGTAGTCACCAGGAATATGGGCAAGTGCAGCACCAATAAAGCATCAAGCAGTGGTAGGGAATCTCTTACCCCTCCCTTTTTATAATGCTAATCCACTGTTGGAATGTTAGAGGTCTTAAAAGCCCTCTGAAGCAACATGAGGTTATAAGCCTCATGAAGAAACAACATATTGATGTATGTGGTCTTTTAGAAACTAAGCTTTTATCTTCTTTGTGTCATATGTATAAGTTTCGGTTAAAACACTAGAAACTTCTTTCTAATGTTGATGTTGCTAGTAATGCAAGAATCATAGTTTTGTGGAATCCTAATACTGTTCATATTGATCTTATTTCAATGTCTGATCAAGGGCTTCATGTTATTATTCATTGTCTCATTCACCATTTTAGTTTGGTTGCTACTTTTGTGTATGGCTTCAACATCATTACTGTCGGGAGAGCCTTATGGGATGATTTGAGGAGGTGGAGTCCTAATTCTCCATGGTTAGTTCTTGGTGATTTCAACTCTATGCTCTCCTAGGAGGATAAATACAATGGTGCACCTGTTTCTAGCTATGAGGTTTCAGATTTTAGGGAGTGTTGTGCTGATTTGGGACTTACAAATTTAAACTCAACGGGCTGTCTCTTTACTTGGTCAAATGGGCATGTCTAGAGCAAACTTGATAGGGTTCTGGTATATCCTTTTTGGTTCACTTTACAGCAGTAGGGTCATGTACATTTTGGTAACCCTGGTGCTTTCTTAAATCACTCAGCTTCTATCAGGATTGGTTCACGACTACCTATTAGAAAAAGGATTTTCAAATTCTTTAACATGTGGGTTGATCACACTTAATACTTGGAGTTAATTGCGCAAACCTGGGATCCTCATTTTCATAGAACCCGTATGTTCACTCTTTGTAGAAAATTAAAGATCCTGAAGAGGCCTTTAAAGGAGCTCAACAAACTACATTATAGCCACATCTCTAAAAGGGTTGCGCGGGCTAAAAGTGATTTGGATAGACATCAATCTCTCTTATGCCAAGATAGAGATAATGTTCAGCTCTTGTTGTAAGATAAACAACTCAGATTGAAACTTATGAATTTAAAGTCCGCGGAGAAAATGTTCTTTGGTCAGAAGCTCATTTCCATTTTTTTAAAGGATGCTGATAAAGGTATTCAAGATCTTCTAGGTACTTTAAAGCCTACTTTCTCGATCATTAAGAGTGTCATTCATTATGGACCATGTCTTAATGTTGCATCCCATGCCTCCCTTTTAGCCCCGGTAACAGATGATGATATCAAACATGCCCTCTTTAGTATTGGAAATGAAAAGGTCCTAGAGCTAGACAGTTACTCTTTTTTTTTTCAAGAGAGCCTGAAGCATCGTGAAAGGAGATTTTTATGCTGTTGCTAAGGATTTTTTTTGCTTCTAAGGAGATTTTAAAGCAAGTTAACCATTCGATCATTGCTCTTGTCTCGAAATCAGCCAATGTTAACTCGACAGCAGATTTTCAGCCAATGTCTTGTTGCAATGTTATATAAAGTGATTTCTAAGATTCTTGTAGGTAGGATGGCTCATGTGCTACAAGATATCATCAGCCCTGCTTAGAAGGCTTTCCTTAGAGGTCGGAATATGGCTGATAATATTAATCTAATGTAGGAGCTCCTTCGACATTATGGAAGAAAGAGGGCATCTCCTAGATGCATCATTAAGATTGATTTTAGAAAGGCTTTTGACTCTATTCAGTGGCTTTTTCTGCAACACCTACTCTTATTACTAGGCTTCCCGGCTCAGTTTGTGCACCTTATTATGAAATGTGTTGAGACCACTTCTTATTTTGTCTCGATAAATGGTGATTTGTTTGGGTTTTTCAATGGAAAATGTGGTGTTTGCTAGGGGGATCCACTATCCCCCTATCTTTTCATTGTCTACGTGGAATATTTCTCTAGGATGCTTAAGTGGTGCACACATCAATCAGATTTCAATTTCCATCCAAAATGCAGTGCCCTCAGAATATGTCACTTGGCTTTTGCAGATGACATTCTTCTTTTTTTAGGTGTGATATGCAGTCAATTAACATTCTCTACCAATAACTTCTCTCTTTTGGAGGACTGTCTGGACTTGATACTAATCCTGCAAAATCATCCATCTATTTCGGTGGTGTTGGAGACAGCATTAAGCAATCCATTTTAAATCACACTGGTTTTTAAAAGGGAGCTTCCCTTTCCAATATCTTGGCATTCCTCTGAGTCCAACACAGATTATTGGCTAACCAATTCTCCCTTCTCTTGCACAATCTGGAATCATCAATTCAGAGTTGAATGGGCAAACATCTCTTATATGTTGGTCGGGTTGAGCTAATCAGATCAAATTTATATGGCATGGTCCAATTCTGGATTAGTATTTTTTTCAATGTCAGCTTTAATTCTTAGCAAGATCAATAGTCTATGCTGTAATTTTTTATGAGCGGTAATCCTTTAATAAGTCACGCTGCTCTTGTCGCCTGGAAGAAGGTATGTCTGCCTAGAAATGAAGGTGGTCTATCTCTCCTAGATATTAAGGCTAGAAACAATAGTTTCTAGCAAAGTAGTTTTGGAACATACATCTAAAAAAGGACTTTCTTTGGATTAAATGGGTTGATCATTACTATCTCCTTAATAATTCAATATGGTTTTCGGATTTAAGGAAAACATATTCTCCTTTAAGGAAGTCCATTTATGTCCTCAAAAACCAACTGGTAGAACAATATGGTGGAATTTCAGACGCAACTTCTACACTTCTAAGATGGCAAAATGGATTGGGTTCTTTCATTGCAAATACACATGAGTTCTTCAGATTTAAAAGTGATCGTGTTACATGGGATAGTGTGGTTTGGGAGCAGTGGTCTCTACTAAAATATAGTTTCATTTTATGGTTGGTTGTTCTCGATAAACTCAGAACAAGAGACATGCTTAGCTTTATCTCCACAGAAAATTTATGCTCACTCTGCAGACGTTGAGAGAAGTCTCATGACCACTTTTTTTCAGCAGTGAATGGAACTCTTTATTATGGAGCAATGCAAAACATTGGCTTTGGATCAATCGGGCTATGCTTACATTTGGCAACGCAATTAGAGGTCTGAATGGTAGAAGGAAAGGGCTACAATAGAGAATGAGAAGAGTGTCCCTAGCTTTGCTTGTATACATGATTTGGGAGGAGCGAAACAATATAATTTTTTAAGACACTTCCAAAACAATTGACACCATCTTCCACAAGTTCCAGATACTGTTTTATAAAGTTCTGCACTTTCATGAAAACAATCATCTTCTATATAACGTTGTTGAATGATCGAGCTAATTTGCAACTGGGATTCTTATCTTGATGAATTTGAGCATAGTTTTGTTGATTACCATAGTATACTGGTTTCTGATGCTGAGTGTCTATTACTTCGTATGTTATGTATGGCTGTGTATGCTGTTTCAGCGAGAATCATCTGGTTTTTTGTTTGCTATCCAGCCGGACAGATTGTTGAGTGATGGATCCATGGTTTTAGTTTTTATATTGATTAATTGTATTTTGTTTCTTTTTTCAGTTTGGTTAGGTTGGACACCTTATCTTTGATTAAGTTTCTGAGCTAACCAATGCAACACATGGTCTTGTTACAAGGAGTTTTGTTCCCTTGTTGCTCATTTTTATATATCTGTTTTCATTTTTATACTTGCTGGTTCTTCAGCCTTGTTCTTTTTTTATCTATAATATTTTCTTACATTTAATAATAATAAAAAAGAATGCATTGCTTCTTGTTTATGAATGGTTTAAGAGTTTATGATTTTTTAATGGATATGATTCAAATATAGCTAAGTTGGTGAATTTAGGGAAATACAATTTATATAAAATGAAGAGTCATCATTGTCATGTGTTTATGCAAACACTCATTCCAATTACTTATAGAGATTTATTGCCAAAAGGGATATGAGATGCATTCATGGAGATTTGTCACATTTTTAGATATATTTTTTCAAACAAGTTGTATACCTAACACATGGAGCAACTTGAAAGAAACATCATTGAGACAATTTGAAAACTTGAAATGACTTTCTCTCCCTTCTCAATAGAGCATCTCCCCATTCATTTAGTGTATGAGACAAAAGCTAAAGGTCTTGTACAACATAGATTGATGTATCTATTCAAGAGGTTAGGGATTATATGCATCCTTAGTAATTGTCCATTGCCTTTTTTTAAAACATTTAGTTATTTATCTGCAATTACTTGCATGTAAATACTTGTTTAACCTTAAAAAAAGGTTAAAAACAAAGTATATGTTGAGGCTTGTATTGTTGAAGAAATTTCAACATTTACCTTATACTATTTTGAGTTTCACTTTAGAACAATAATCAACTGCATTCCAAGAAATGATGGTGGTGGTGAACTTCCTTCTAGTGAGAATCTATCAATATTTTGTTATCCTAGACGACCATTATTGAAAAATGTTGTGATGAGTAGATATTTGACAAACATTAAATTTAAATAAGCATATAATTATGTGTTATTGAACTGTGATGAATTGATACTTTTTGTTCAGTACGTAAATTATAAAATTATATATTTTGTAAATAATTCTCTTATATTATCTTACAAAATAAATTCAATTAACTTCTTTATACACAATATTATCAATTATTGTTATCTCAAAATCTAAATGACAATGAATCTCAAATCTACCAATTAGAAGATGACCAATTTACCACATGCTTTAAAACACTTGTAAGGATTAAATAATTATGAATTATTTAATTCATAACTACCAAGTTTAAATTTAGTTATGTTTTTTCTTTAACCATTAATGGTTGTTAACTTTAACTAGATGTTTAACATGGGAGCCCGTGCTAGTAGATTTAAATTCCTATCTTTGGCTCCTGAAAGAAAGGTCAAGTGTTATAATGAGTATTTCATCAATGAATATATCTGTCATACTGAATAGTATGGTGAGGGTAGAAAGACCTATAATAGCAAGGTTTGTGTAAAGGGTCTAACATCCAATGAGTTTGAAGTTGATTATTATGACAAGTTATAAGAGTTATTGAATTGTGATAGCACAGGTCGAGAGATACAATATTTTTATTCAAATTGATTAGTATGATATTGATAGAGGAATTAGAGTAGATCATCATCATGGTTTGGTCAAAATAAATAAAAGATGTAGACTTTGCAATATCAATGATGTTTTTATTTTTTATTTTAAAACAGTGTTAGCAAGTGTATTATACATACACTTGTTTCTTTAGAAATGATCATAATAGAGTTGCTTGATTATCTATTGTAAAAATAAAACCTAAGAGTCATATCCAAGTTGTTGAAAATGATAATGATGAAGTTTGCTTCATCTACCAAATTAGAAAGTCCTAATTTTTATGTCATTAAGAATACCTATGTTAATGTTGATGCTAATGAGTTAAATGTAATATTGAGTATCTGTATATATAAAGAAATAGATGATGATGATGAGAGCGACCTTGAATTCAATAAAGAAGATGATGTTGGACATGACAATGAAGAAAATAAAAAAGAGGGTTCTAATTGAAATGTGTTGAATTGATTTAAATTAAAATTGTTTTGGATATTTGTTGGTACTTTATATATTAACATTTATTGTATAATTTTTTAGATGTGTTCATTGTTTCAATAATTGCATAAGTATTTTGTTGTTGTTATTATATGTTTAGGTTGCCAAGGGGATTGTAACTACTAACAAATAAATCTAATATCAATTTTTTTTTCAAACATTGTAAAGTGTATCACTAGCAACAACAAAGTTAGTGTCATATCTGCAAGTAGTTAAAGGATTGTCATTCAAATGTACAACCACTCTTGAGTCAAAGTTTAGTTGGATCCAAGGAGAAGATGTATTATATATGCATTGAAAGCTTAAAGTAGATGAACATCAAACATTGATGAAGCATTTTAATAATGCAAGGCAAAAGTGTTAATCGCATCAATTATGGCTTTTTTTAAAGGGATCAATGGAAATCTTGACGGTAAGAACAAGCCTTAGTTGATGAGAGCAACACTTTTGCCTAACTATTTGTGTTTTTAAAATATTTAATCAATATTTGACGTTCATCTACTTTAATTCCAAGCATATATAATACATCTTCTCCTTGGATTCAACTAAACTTTGACTCAAGTTGCTTGATTACCATGAAGAGGAGGATTCTGATTAAAACGTATTGAATTGATTTAGATACGATGTTTAGTTATATAATAAAATTAAAATTGTAATGGAAATTTTTTGGTACTTTATAATGCATTATATTTACATTTGTTGTATGATTTTGGAGATGTGTTCATTGTTTCAATAATTACATAAGTTTTTTTGTGGTTATGGATTTAATGTGAGCAATTATTGGATTGAATATGCTTGATGTGTTGTTGTTGTATGTTTAGGTTGGCTAGGGAATTGTAATAATTGATAAAAAAAAAATAGTGAAATTGTTGATGAATTCAATAATGGAATATCCGTCGATAATTGGAACCTTAATTTATGATAAAATCAACGATGAACCACCCATTTTCATCAGAGAGGGATTCCAACAGACTCTACATCAAAATAGTCCACCGGCAATAAAAATATTAATTTTTGATGGAGTTGGCGACAAAATAAAAAATATTAAAAAAAAACACCAAGTCTAACAAAGGAGAAAAAGTTTTCAAGTCCAACAAGCGTATTGTTGCTTCTTCAAGTAGTAGTGTCGATGATCGTGATCTTGTTAATTTAGGTGTCGATCATGAAAAGGCACCCACTTAACACATTATTGACCAATGCTCATCCAATACGAGTAGTAGAGCTAGAATCCTTTCTTCTAGAGACTTCATGTCAGGAAAATTTATTGTAAAATAGAAGGTCGACCACACTATATAAGTCATGTTGTTTTCTCACTATTAAAGTTATTTATTTGTATTAGGT